>Ga0209835_1000035_pt1 | contig 88134 bp, 97 predicted proteins | sample LakKivwa52mmetaG_FD_184138 | JGI IMG/M metagenome (GOLD analysis project Ga0209835, IMG submission 184138) | Anoxic lake water microbial communities from Lake Kivu, Rwanda to study Microbial Dark Matter (Phase II) - Lake Kivu water 52m metaG... | ecosystem: Environmental > Aquatic > Freshwater >...
GTGTTGCACTTTTATCTGATTGCCAAGATAACGCGGGAACTCATTCAATGGCACCACTCGGGTACCGAGATGCGCGATTTCCTGGCCGATCCCGCCATCAATGTCGCTATCTTTTCGCCCGTCGTGGCGCTGGGCATGACGGTCAATGTCATCCTCGGTCCGGTGGCGTTTTTCTTTCCGAGGTTCTCCGAACAGGTTCCTGCTTTGCTCAGTTACGGTGTCTATCCCTACGCTTTGTTGTTTCTGGTGCTGGGTTACATCTCAGTCGCGGTAGGTCGGACCTGGCTGTTTCGCGATGGCAAGGCCGTAGCCTTCAACTATAACTGGCTGCTCGATGTTTTCGCCTGGGGCATGGTGGCGCTGGCTGGTGCCGGCGTCACGATGACGGCCACCGATCCGCAGGTCACGGCCATCGGCAGCGTGCTGACGCTTTGCGCTATCAGCATCGGCCTGTTTATCTACGGCATCAAGGGGATGTACCTGATCCTCGCCCAGATGACCCATGGCAGTACCCCTGCCGAGCCATTGAAGCCAGCCCATTTCATCGTCGTGCCGATCAACTGCCTGTTCGCTATCTCGATCTACAAGATCGCTGGCTATACCAAGCCGGTGCTGGGCATCGACATCACTTCGCTGGCCTTCGCTTCGGTGGTGATTCTGTTCGCCTTGTCGCTGTTCTGGATTCTCTTGTGCGCGATCTCCTTTCGCGACTGGTTCGTGCACCAGTTTCCGAAGCCCGAGTTCTATCCGGCCCAATGGGGACTCGTGTGTGTGCTGGTGGGTCTCGAAGTACTGGCGATCTACAGCCATGTCAGCTATTACCCGTCGCTGCTATTGCTCGGTTTTTCCTACCTGAGCATCGCCGTTGCCGCCATCATCTATGGCTTCGTGTTTCTGAAATTCAGCGGCGTAATCAAGCCGGTATCGGCTTGAGGCCATCGTTTATAGTGCATTGTCTATAGGCGCGCTCGCTGCGCGCTCACCTTCTCCAGCGTGGCTTTGAAGTCGGCGAGGCGGGCGCGTTCCTGAGCGACGACGGCGGCGGGGGCGCGATCGACAAAGCCGGCGTTGCCGAGCTTGCCTTCACACTTTTGGATCTCACCCGACAAGCGGGCGATCTCTTTGTCCAGACGGCTGATTTCGGCATCGCGGTCGATTTCGATCTTGAGCATCAGGCGGTAATTGCCGACCACCTCGACCGGGGCATCGGCATCGGTGGGCAGGTGCGCGACGGCGACGACGCTTTCGAGGCGCGCCAGCGATTGCAGATAAGGCGCGTAGGCCATGACGGTGGCATCGCCTTCGATAACCAGCGGTACTTTTTGGCCGGGCGGAAGACCCATGCTGCTGCGCAGGGCGCGACAGGCGTTGGCGAGTAACTTGAATTGGTCGAGCGCATGGGCATCAGCAGTGTCGCCGGCGTGCGGGAAACTGGCGCGCATGAGGGTGTCCGCGTCGGTCAGGCCAGTTTGTACGGCGCGCACCGCTTGCCAGAGTTCTTCGGTGATAAAGGGAATCAGCGGGTGCGCGGCGCGCAGGGTGGATTCCAGCACTTCCAGCAGGATGCGACGGGTGTTTGCCGCTGTCGCGCCGCCTTGGGCGATTTGCACCTTGGCGAGTTCCAGATACCAGTCGCAATATTCGTCCCAGACGAACTCATAGACGGCGCGGGCAACTTGGTCGAAGCGGTAGTGCGCGTAGCCTTCGTGAATCTGCGTCAGCATTTGCTGCTGGCGGGCGACGATCCAGCGGTCGGCAAAGCTTGGTTCACAGGCAGCGGTGGCAATCTCCTGCCCTTCAACATTCATCAGCACGAAGCGGGCGGCGTTCCACAGTTTGTTGCAAAAATTGCGATAGCCGTCGCAGCGTTGCAGGTCAAATTTGATGTCACGGCCGTGCGTGGCAAGGCTGGCGAAGGTGAAGCGCAGGGCGTCGGTGCCGAAGCTGGCAATCCCATCGGGAAATTCTTTTTTCGTGGCCTTGGCGATGGCTTCGGCTTGCTTGGGGTTCATCAGGCCGGTGGTGCGCTTGGCAACGAGGTCATCCAGCGCGATGCCGTCGATGAGGTCAATGGGATCGAGCACATTGCCCTTGGACTTGGACATTTTGTTGCCGTGGCCGTCGCGTACCAAGCCGGTGACATAGACCTCCTTGAACGGCACCTGATCGGTAAAGTGCAGGGTCAACATGACCATGCGGGCTACCCAGAAGAAGATGATGTCAAAGCCGGTGACCAGCACGCTGGTGGGCAGGTAGTGGTCGAGTTCCCAGGTCTTCTGCGGCCAGCCGAGGGTGGAAAAAGGCCACAACGCGCTGGAAAACCAGGTGTCGAGCACATCCTCGTCGCGGCTAAGGCTACGGCCAGCGGCCTGCTTTTGCGCCTCGGCTTCGGTGCGGGCGACATAAATGTTGCCGTCTGCATCGAACCAGGCCGGGATGCGGTGGCCCCACCAGAGTTGGCGCGAGATGCACCAGTCTTGAATATTGCCCAGCCATTGACGATAGGTCGTGGTCCAGTTTTCCGGCACAAACTTGAGTTGGCCGTTGTCCACGACCTCCAGTCCGCGTTTGGCCAGACTTTCCATGCTCATAAACCATTGGTCGGTGAGGAAGGGTTCGATCACGGCCTGGGTGCGGTCGCCGCGTGGGATCATCAATTTGTGCGGCTTGGCGGAGATCAGTAGGCCCTGCGCCTGGAGCGCATCAAGGATTTTCTGGCGCGCAGCGTAGCGGTCCAAGCCCTGGTATTCGGTCGGGCCCAGATCGTTGATCTTGGCATCCAGCGTGAAGATGTTGATCGGCACCAGATGATGACGCTGACCGACCTGCCAGTCGTTGAAGTCGTGGGCTGGAGTGATCTTGACCACGCCGGTGCCAAATTCGCGCTCGACATAGGTATCGGCGATGATGGGGATGCTGCGTTCGGCAATCGGCAGGCGCACGCTTTGGCCGATAAGGTGTTGATAGCGCTCGTCGTCGGGATGGACGGCCACGGCGCAGTCGCCCAGCAGCGTCTCCGGGCGGGTGGTGGCGACGCACAGATGACCTGCACCCGATTCCAGTGGGTAAGCAATTTCCCACAGAAAGCCATCTTCTTCGGTGCTAATTACTTCCAGATCGGATACGGCGGTTTGCAGCACTGGGTCCCAGTTCACTAAGCGCTTGCCGCGATAGATCAGGCCCTCGTTGTAGAGGCGCACAAAGACCTCGGTGACGGCCTCCGACAAACCGGCATCCATGGTGAAGCGCTCGCGTTCCCACGCCGGGCTGGTGCCCAGGCGCCGCATCTGGCGGGTGATGGTGGAGCCGGAGTGCTCCTTCCAATCCCAGACTTTTTCGAGAAACTTTTCGCGCCCCAGGTCATGCCGGGAGATGCCTTGGGCATCGAGCTGGCGTTCGACGACGATTTGCGTGGCAATGCCCGCGTGGTCGGTGCCTGGCTGCCACAGGGTGTTGTCGCCTTGCATCCGGTGATAGCGGGTGAGCGCATCCATCAGCGTGTGCTGGAAGGCGTGGCCCATGTGCAGCGTGCCGGTCACATTGGGGGGCGGTAGCAGGATGCAGTACGGGTCAGCGCCGTCTACAGTGCCCATCTGGAAATGGCCGGCCGATTCCCAGCGCGGGTACCAGTGTTGCTCGATGGCGTGGGGGTCGAAAGATTTGGCAAGTTCCATGGGCGGCGGGCGTTGAGGTTGGATTTAGTGGGGCAAAATTATAATGGGACCGATGTAGCCGATGGGGCTGATCAGGCGACCGGGGCGAGATCGTGGTTTTCGATCGGGTAGCCGAGGGATTGGTAATGGCGATAGCGTTCGCGTGCCTTTGCGCGGTCGGCCCCGTCGCGTGTGACTATCTCGATCAGACGATCAAAGCGCGCCAGACAGACCGGGGGTACGGCCGTCAGGTTAATGAGCAGATCGCAACGCGCCAAGGAGTCAGGCTGCGTGCCGATCAGGACCGGCGTTTCAGGGGCGTTGGCATCTTCGCACAGGGTGTGCGGTACAAAGCTGAGGGGCTCGGCGCACCACAGTTGCTGATCGATCTGCGTCGCTCGGGCGGCATCATCGGTATAGATCAGACAATGAAGGCCTTGCTGGCGAGCCTTGCCGATCAGGCGATGGGTCAAATTCAGCGGGTCGTCGGCGTTGAAGTAGAACGAGATGCGCGTCATTGAGGAGTCGGGTTGGCGATCAGAATGGGGATGGGAAATTAACTGCCAAGTTAAAAGGCCCTGTGGCCCGGAAGGGGCGACAGGGCCTTTCTGTCCAACAGCTGCTGGAGCTTAGTAGCGCGAAGCGGCTTTTAGGCAGCGACCGGTTTGACGGTAACAGTCCGACGCTTCAGTGCGCCCTTGATGGCGAACTCGACAATACCGTCAATCTTGGCGAACAGGGTGTGATCCTTGCCCATACCGACATTGGTGCCGGGGTGAAACTCAGTGCCACGCTGGCGGACGAGGATGTTGCCGGCCGGAACAAATTGGCCGCCGTAGCGCTTGACGCCCAGCATCTTCGGGTTTGAATCGCGGCCGTTGCGGGAACTACCGCCTGCTTTTTTATGTGCCATGGTGCTGTACTCCTGAGATTAAACCGTGATGCCGTCGATACGGATTTCGGTGTAGTTCTGACGATGCCCCTGGGTCTTGCGATAGTGCTTGCGGCGGCGCATCTTGAAAATGATGACTTTTTGGCCACGGCCGTGGGAAAGGACGGTCGCCTTGACCACGGCACCCGCCACCGTCGGTGCGCCGACGCTGATCTTGTCGCCATCGGAAACCATCAGGACATCCTGGATTTCAACTTCGCTACCCACCTCAACCGGCAGGCTTTCAATCTTGAGTTTGCCGCCAGCAGCAACCTTGTATTGCTTGCCGCCGGTACGAATAACCGCGTACATGTTCAGCTCCTACAAATCAGGTCGTCACGGAGTTCCCGTAACGGAAACGGCGAATTGTACGCAAAGAGTCCCGAGAGCGCAAATGGGATTGCTTTGGGGCGTTACGGGCCTCGGAATCGTGCGGGTGGATGGCTTCGGTTAGGATGGCGGCTTGCGAATGTGGGAGTGAAGTATGCAATTGGCAAGCCTGAGGCGCCGTTTGGCGTCAATGTTTTACGATGCGTTGCTGTTGATGGCCTGGCTATTCGTGGCAGGTTTCATGGTGGTTGGCCTCATTCCGGGGGCTGTGGGCGAGCGTAGCGCCCTGGTTCAGATGGGTTTTCAGACCTACTTGGTTATGGTGGCCGGCGGGTACTTTGTACTCTTTTGGGTGCGCGGCGGGCAGACGCTGGCCATGAAGACTTGGCATATCCGTGTCGTGACGCGGGAGGGCGCGGCGCTGTCTTGGCGGCGGGCTTGGCTTCGGTATTTTTGGGCGCTGGCCACACTAGGCTTGGGCATCGCTTGGGCTCTTGTCGATCGCGAGCGTCAGTTTCTCCATGATCATCTGGCGGGAACCCGAGTGGTGAAGGTCGAGCCGCGCTCGTGATTCAGGCTGTTTGTAAGCGGTGGCCAAGCGCTGCGTTGGATATCAGGTGCGTTCAACCCGGAACAGGGCAATGAGCCCGGCTAAGCCAAAGGCCAGTAGGGGGAGCGAGGCCGCCATGGCGGGCGTACCGTCCTTAAGTAGGGCCAGATCTCCAGAGGCCTTGCCAATCAGGTGAAAGGCAAGGCCGATACCGAGCCCCAGCATTAATTTTCCGCCGATCTTGCCGCTCCGTGCTTGGTAATAGGCAAACGGCAGACTAATTAACAGCATGACCATGGGAGACAAGGGATAAATCAGCTTTTTCCAGAGGGTGAGTTCGTAGCGTGACGCTTGCTGTCGGTTGGCATGGAGGTGGTGGATGTACTCGTAGAGGGCGCGGATCGACATATGCTCGGGCTTGACCATCAGCATCGTGAGGAGATCTGGGCCAACCTTGGAAGGCCAGGGTTGGGTGACGAAGGGGGTGAGCTGCGGCCCTTGGGGAGTGAAATGAAGACTGCGCCCATCTTCAAGCCGCCAGGCGCCTTGCGTGTCCCAGTGCCCTCGTGCGGCTTCGGTGATGCTCAGGAGCTGAGTCTGGTCATTGACGCTATAGAGGCGCACGCCGCGTAAGGTGGCATCGGGCAAAATTTGCCGGACATTGAGAAAGGTCTGCCCATCCTTGGCCCACAGGCCGCTACGGAAAGTTTGCGTTTGGACGCGTTGCGCGCCTTGGTTTTTGACGCGCTCGGCCATGCGCTCGCTCACGGGCAGCACGAATTCCCCGATCAGTGTGGTGACGAAGCCGAGTAGCAGACCGATCAGCGCGAGGGCCTGGATCGAGTGGCGGGGCGACCAGGCTGAGCTGCGCATGACCGTGTATTCGGAAGTCTGGGCCAGGCGTGCGAAAGCAAACAGGCCGCCGAGCAGGGTGGCGATGGGCATCACTTCGTGGATCCGGGTCGGCAATTGCAGGCCGATAAAGACGGTTGCCTGAGTGAGACTGTAGCTACCGGCACTCACGCTACCCAGTTCGGCCAAAAGCTCGAAAAAGCTGAAGAGCAGGGTCAGTCCGGCGAGGGCCACGCCAATGGCAATGAGTATCTGGACGATGAGGTAGCGCGTCAGTTTCATCGTGTTTCTGCCCTTCGGCGGAGCGGAGCCATGCGCCAGACAAAGAGGCCATAGAAGACGGCCAGCGCGCCTCCGTGCAACAGGATCAGGCTGAGCAGGGGATGCAGGCGCCCTTGAGCTACCAGGCTTTCGCTAAGCCCGACGAGGTTGTTGTAGGTGGCGTACACGAGAATGGCGAACACGATATTGAAGGATCGACCGCTGCGCGGATTGAACTGGCTGAGGGGGAGCGCCAGTAGGGCCAGGGTCAGTGCGCTGAGCGGATAGCCAATGCGCCAGACGAGTTCGGCCTGGTGGGCGGCGTTGGGGTTCTGGATCAGGCTGAGGGTAGTCATCTGGCGGACGCCTTGGGAAAGCGGATCGGCCGCGACCGGATCCAGGCGGGTGTGATAGCGCTTGAAGTCGAGGGTTCGATAGGTATCGTCGCCCGGGGTATGTTCGTAGCGCCGGCCTTGCTCTAGAGTCAGAAAACGCTCGCCTTCAGGATGCGCGGTGATGGCGCCCGTGGCGGCCAGCGTAATGCCTAACTGTCCATTTCGCTCATCGGCGATAAAGACCTTGCGGGCCTCCCCCCCTGTATCGTCGACCGCTTCGATAAACAAGACTTGATGGCCGCCGCTCGCGCTGCTGGCTGTTTCGGTGAATGAACCGGGCGTAAGCAAGATGGCATGGCGCTGGGCCCCCTGATTTTGCTCAAATTCGGCGCGTTTCTGGGCGAGCCAGGGGAGCGTGCCGAGACTAAACAGGGCAATGATTAGAGATACCGGCAGGGCGAGTTGCAGGATGGGGCGTAGCCAGGTCTGAGGTGCAAGCCCCGCATTTGACCAGATTACAGCCTCGTGGTCGTGGATCTGCCGGGTCAGACTGATGAACAGCCCCAGAAAAAGGGCAAGCGACAGCAGGACAGGTAACAGGCGCATGTAATTGAAGCCCATCAGGGGCAGGATCCCCGCCTCCATGAGGTTGCCGAGCGCGGCGTGACCCAGCAGGCGCACGAGATAAACGGTCAGCACAATGGCGGACAGGGCGGCGAAAGCAGCCAAGCCCGTTAGCCAGAACTCGGCTTTCAGGCTGCGTTCAAACGCCTTGCTGGTGGCATAATGGGACAACATCAATTGATCTTAACCGGAAACCGCCATGACCGTAGCTCCTAATGCGCAGTCCACTTCTGTAGCAACCCCTTTTTTGGCTGTCTATGCCGCTGTCGAGAAGCAGCGGAGCGGCTGTATTGTTGTCGGTGCCATGGGCACGCGCAAGCTGTTGCCGGCGGCGCAAGCCTTAGACGCCGCGTGCGGGGGTGCGTTGACGGCCTTGCTCAAGGGTGGGGATCTCGGTGCGGCTGTGGGTGCCACGGCGCTCTTGTATCGTCCCACCGGTCTTGCGTGCGAGCGGATCCTGTTGGTCAATCTGGGCAAGGCGAGTGCGTTGGATGGGCGCAACTATCGTAAGGCCACGCAGGCGGCAATGCAGCGACTTAAGGATACGGGAGCAACCGATGTCTTGTGGTGTCTGGGTGAAGCTGAGGTCAAGCATTCCACAATGGAAGCGTGTGCCGAGCAAACGGTGCTGGCCTATGGGGATGTCTATTACTACTTTGACCAGACCAAATCTGCGGCGACGACCAAGGATAATGGCCGTCCTGTTGGTCTGCGCGGCTGCAAGTGGCTAGTTTCTAAGCGTGCGCAAAAGGAGGCCGCTCAGGCTGCATTGACGCGCGGCACTACCATGGTGGCGGGGATGCGTTTGGCCCGTGATCTGGGCAACTTGCCTGGTAATTTGTGTACGCCGACGACCTTGGCAGACACGGCGATGTATCTGGCCGAGTCGCATGGATTATCGGTAGAAGTCCTCGAACGCATGGACTTGGAACGCCTAGGCATGGGTTCCTTCTTGTCAGTGGCGCGGGGCAGCGACGAGCCGCCCAAGTTCATTATTGTGCGCTATCAGGGGGCCAACGCCGCCCAACGCCCGATCGTGTTGGTGGGCAAGGGGATTACCTTTGATGCCGGTGGCATCTCGCTTAAGCCAGCGGCCGAGATGGATGAGATGAAGTACGACATGTGCGGTGCGGCATCGGTTTTGGGGGCCCTACAGGCCGCCGCCGAATTGGCCTTGCCGATTAATGTGGTGGCGTTGATTCCGACCTGTGAGAACCTGCCCTCCGGGCGTGCCAATAAGCCGGGTGATATCGTCACTTCCATGTCTGGCCAGACGATCGAGGTGCTTAACACCGATGCCGAGGGGCGCTTGATTCTGTGTGATGCGCTAACTTACGCAGAGCGTTTTGACCCGCTTTGCGTGGTTGATGTGGCCACCCTGACGGGGGCTTGTGTGATTGCCCTAGGCCATGTCGCCAGTGGCGTGTTGGGCAACGACGCCAAGTTGGTGGGTGAACTGCTGAAAGCCGGTGAGACGGCGGCAGACCCGTGCTGGCAGTTGCCACTGTTCGACGAATATCAGGAGCAACTCAAGAGTAATTTTGCGGACATGGCCAATATCGGTGGTCGTGCGGGCGGCACGATTACGGCGGCCGCCTTTCTGTCACGCTTCGCCAGGAAATACAAATGGGCGCATCTTGATATCGCGGGGACGGCCTGGAAATCTGGCAAGGACAAAGGCAGCACCGGCCGCCCGGTGCCACTGCTGGTCCATTTCTTGGCCCACCGGGCCGGGCGCTGACTAACTCTACCTTCTGACCGATCCCTTTAGGGCGTAAGGACGCTGTCCTTCGCCTCGGCCAGTCGATCCGGATAGTCGCTTGAGGTATGCAGGCCGCGGCTTTCCTTGCGCATCTGAGCACAGCGCACGATGAGGTCGGCGACACAGACCAGATTGCGCAGTTCGATCAGGTCATTGGTTACCCGAAAGTTGCTGTAATACTCGTGGATCTCGTCAGTTAGCAGGCGGATACGGTGGGCGGCGCGGGCCAGTCTTTTGTCAGTGCGCACGATGCCGACATAGTCCCACATGAAGCGGCGCAGTTCGTGCCAGTTGTGGGCAATGACGATTTCTTCGTCGGCATCGGTGACACGGCTTTCGTCCCATTCCAGAAGTTTTGGCAGGGCCACGGGTGACTGTGCGGCGATGTGCTCGGCCGCACTGCGACCATACACTACGCATTCGAGTAGCGAATTGCTGGCCAGGCGATTGGCGCCGTGCAGACCGGTGTGGCTGGTCTCGCCGATGGCATAGAGACCTTCCAGGTCGGTACCGCCGTGGATGTCTACCACGACCCCTCCACAAGTGTAATGCGCGGCGGGCGCTACCGGGATCCAGTCCTGGGTGATATCAATGCCGAGTTCCTTGCAGCGGGCGTGGATGTTGGGGAAGTGTTTAACGATAAAGCGCGCCGGTTTGTGGGTGATGTCGAGATAGACGCAATCAAGGCCGCGCCGTTTCAGCTCGCGGTCGATGGCGCGGGCGACGATGTCACGCGGCGCGAGTTCGGCACGCTCATCATATTCGGGCATGAACCGGGTGCCATCGGGCAGACGCAGCAAGGCGCCTTCGCCACGCATTGCCTCGCTGATCAAGAAGGATTTGGCGTGCGGGTGGTAGAGACAGGTGGGGTGAAACTGGGTGAACTCCATGTTAGCCACTCGGCAACCCGCCCGCCAGGCCATGGCAATGCCATCGCCGGTGGCCGTGTCCGGATTGGTGGTGTAGAGAAAGGCTTTGCCGGCCCCGCCCGTGGCCAGGACGACGGCTTGGGCGGTATAGGTCTGAACGCGTCCGCTGCGGGTATCCAGGGCATAGGCACCATAAACCCGGGGTGCAGCCTTGCCGGGTTGCATCCCGGTGATCAGGTCGATAGCAATGATGTGTTCGTGGACGATGATGTTGGGCCGGGCTGCAATCAATGCGGATAGTGTCTCTTGGATGGCGTGTCCGGAGGCGTCAGCGGCGTGCAGGATGCGGCGATGGCTGTGTCCGCCTTCGCGGGTTAGGTGGAAGCCGCCCGCCTGGCGATCAAATGACACCCCTTGATTCATAAGCCATTGCATGGCTGCGGGGCCGTGTTCGACCACCTGGCGAACCGTGTCGGGATTGCAAAGCCCGGCCCCAGCTATTTCGGTATCGCGGATGTGGCTGGCAAAGTCATCGTCGGGCGATTGCACCGCAGCTACACCGCCTTGGGCCCATTGACTGGAACTGTCTTGGCGGGCCTTCTTGGTCAGAATGTGGATGTTGAGGTGGGTCGGCAGGGATAAAGCCAGCGTATTTGCGGCCAGACCGGAGCCAATGATGAGGATGTCGCAGGGCTTCATGTGCGGGGCTGTTGGGGTGGGCGTCTTGTAGGGGGCTTGTATCGCTAAGGATTTGGCCTAAATATACGCTTCCGTACCCGGTTGTGTCCGTAATGAGGTCAGAATGCTCGAAATCAATGCCCGTGTGAGCCGCCTGGATGGCGAGTCGGTTTGGGTTCGCGTGGAGTCGCCTGCCGGGTGCGGGTTCTGTCAGGGGCGCGGCTGTGGCCGATCCATGTTCAGTCAGATTTGGCATACGGGCGAGCCGGAGTATCGCGTGGACAACGCGATTTCGGCCCAGCCGGGGGACGCTGTGGTTATTGGCTTGGAGGACGGGGGGCTCAGACGAGCCATCATTCTGGCCTATGGGCTGCCGTTGACAGGGGCCGTGGTTTTTGCCGTTCTGTTTAGCGTCTGGGGGGACGGCATGGCGGTGCTCGGTTTGTTGCTGGGCTTGGGTCTAGGTTTTGTGGGGGGGCGTCGCGCGCGCTTCAAGGCCCTCCCAACCCTGCTTCGGCAGGGCGTGGCTGCCTCGTGCCAGTCTGTGGGCGAGGGCCATTGAAGGGCTTGATTCGGGGTGGCCGCCGCGCCTAGTCCGCCGCTTTGGGTCTTGGGTGCGTATCTGTAAGCTTGCAATTCCTTGACAAGCTTATATAATTCGCCGCTTTCCGTAGCGCTTTTGAGAACTCAGCGATGGTAACTATTCGTCTTTCCCGTGGCGGCGCCAAGCACCGTCCGTTTTACACTATTGTGGTTGCGGATTCCCGCAATCGTCGCGATGGCCGTTTTATCGAGCGTATCGGCTTTTACAACCCGGTCGCTTCTGGCAACGCCGAGACCCTGCGCGTGAACCGCGAGCGCCTGGCCTACTGGCAAGGCGTGGGTGCCCAGTTGTCGGAAACGGTCTCTCGTTTGACGAGCGGTGCCGCTGCCTGATTCGCGGGTCGTGATGGGGCGGATTGCCGCTCCTTACGCCGTTAGGGGCTGGGTTAAGGTCCAGCCCTTTACGGAATATGTGGACAGCCTGCTGGATTATCCGCGCTGGCTGATCGGTCAAGATGCCCACTGGCGCGAGATGCAGGTTCTGGAGGCTAAGGTCCACGGGCGCTTTCTGCTGGTGCAACTGGATGGCATGGTAGATCGCGCGGCTGCCGAGGCCGCGGTGGGACAGGAAATTGCGGTTGGTCGCGCCGAGTTGCCCGAGCCGGAAGCGGGTGAATATTACTGGGATCAGTTGGTCGGTCTCGAAGTGGTTGGGTTGGCCGGGACGGTTTTGGGGCGCGTTGAACGCATTCTCGAAACTGGCGGACACGATTTGTTGGGTGTGAAGGGCCATGCCGATGGTCGTGAACGCTTGATTCCCTTCGTGGCGCCCATTGTCCGCGAGGTCAAACTGGCAGAGCGGCGCATCGAGGTGGAGTGGGGCGAAGATTATTGATGGCACCGCGCTACGATGTCATCAGCCTCTTCCCGGAGGCGTTTTCGGCGCTGACGCAACATGGGGTGAGCGGCCGGGCCTTGCAGAAGGGTCTGGCGCAGATGAAGGTGTGGGATCCGCGGGCGTTTACGCTGGATCCCTATCGCACGGTGGACGACCGCCCGTTTGGTGGTGGGCCGGGGATGGTGATGTTGGCGGAGCCGCTGGACTTGGCTATGACCGCTGTGAAGGCCGAATGGCGCCGGGCTGGCTTGGATGTGGAAGGAACGACGGCGCACCGGCCGCGTTTGATTTATCTCTCGCCGCAGGGGCGAGTGCTCAATCAAACCCGGGTTGAAGATCTGGGTCAGGCCGAGGCTCTGTTGTTGCTGTGTGGCCGCTATGAGGGTGTAGATGAACGGGTGTTGACACGCCACGCCGTCGAAGAAGTTTCGATTGGCGATTTTGTATTGTCGGGCGGCGAATTGCCGGCCATGGTTTTGCTGGATGCCCTGATTCGGCGCTTGCCCGGTGCGCTGGGCAATGAGCAATCGGCGCTCGAGGATTCGTTTGCGACGGGCTTGCTGGATTGCCCGCATTACACGCGGCCCGAGGTGTATCTCGGGCAGGCGGTTCCGGAGGTGTTGCGTTCCGGAAACCATGCGGCGATCGCGCGCTGGCGTTTGCAGCAGGCCTTGGGGCGGACGGCGACGCGGCGCCCGGAAGTGCTGGAACGACGCTTGGCGCAGCGCGCCTTGAGTCACGAAGAACAAGCATTACTTGATGCCTATGGGGATAATCCATAGGGTTGAAACCCGGCCCGGTTAATCCGGGCGTTTAGAAACGAAGTGATGTCCCATGGCGTATCCATAGGGACCTCTCTCTTCAACAAAAGAAAGGAAGTACCATGAATCTGATCGCTCAACTGGAGCAAGAAGAGATCGCCCGTCTGGGCAAGACCCTGCCGTCCTTCGCGCCCGGTGACACCGTCGTCGTCCAGGTCAAGGTTAAGGAAGGTACCCGTGAGCGTCTGCAGGCCTATGAAGGCGTTGTGATCGCCAAGCGGAACCGTGGCCTTAACTCCTCTTTCATCGTGCGCAAGATCTCCGCCGGCGAAGGCGTCGAGCGTACCTTCCAGACCTACTCCCCGCTGGTCGCTAGCGTTGAGGTCAAGCGTCGCGGCGATGTGCGTCGCGCCAAGCTGTACTACCTGCGCGGACTCACCGGCAAGTCGGCCCGCATCAAGGAAAAGCTGGATCACCACAAGGCACCCAAGGCCTAAGTCGGAGCAGTTCAAGCAAAAAGCCGCACGGATCACCGTGCGGCTTTTTTGTGGCTGACCAAGCGGCACGGATGCACCACTTGAGTTATTGAGCATCGATTTTTATCAGCTCGCTAAGCGATAACCCGGTCGGCTCACGCACCTATTTGCAGGCGAAGTTTTGGCTAAAAACGGTGTGCAGGATCGCGGTGGCAGGCTCTTTGGTGAGCGCGGGCTGTGCCTTGATGCGTGAGGCAATGAGGAGCGGGACCATCTTTTTCCGCTTCTCATCGATGCAGAAAAGCGGCTTGCCGCGCTGTTTGACGGCGTAATAATTGGCGGCGTCGATGTAGCCATTGGTGTAGCTGTGACACATCACAGCCAAGCTGCGTACCTTATCGGCCCCGTTGCACATTCCCATCAGGGTGGTGCCGTCCTGCGTGCCCTCGGCCATGGCCAGAACAGGAAAGAGGGCCAGCGCCGCAAAGGCCGGAATGTGTGACTTGGGCCGCTGGGCTTGCGCGGGCGCGTGATGGGTGGTGGCCCCCCTCGGAGTCGAACCGAGCACCAACGGATTATGAGTCCGCTGCTCTAACCAAGCATGAGCTAGAGGGCCTGAAGAGGGCATTAATGACTGTTGTCGAGGAAGCTGCGCAACTTCTCGGAGCGGCTGGGGTGCCGCAGTTTGCGCAAGGCCTTGGCTTCAATCTGGCGGATACGCTCACGGGTGACATCGAATTGCTTGCCGACCTCCTCGAGGGTGTGGTCGGTGTTCATTTCAATACCGAAGCGCATGCGCAGGACTTTGGCCTCGCGTTGCGTTAATCCCGCTAGCAGGTCTTCGGTGACATCGCGTAGGCTGGAGAACATGGCGGCTTCGGCCGGCGACAGCGTGGCGTTGTCCTCAATGAAGTCGCCCAAGTGAGAGTCTTCATCGTCGCCGATTGGGGTCTCCATGGAAATGGGTTCCTTGGCGATCTTGAGAATCTTGCGGATCTTGTCTTCCGGCATCTCCATCTTTTCGGCCAGGGTGGCGGCATCTGGCTCAATGCCAGTTTCCTGGAGGATCTGGCGGGAGATCCGGTTCATCTTGTTGATGGTCTCGATCATGTGTACCGGAATGCGGATGGTGCGCGCTTGATCGGCGATCGAACGGGTGATGGCCTGACGGATCCACCAAGTGGCGTAGGTGGAGAATTTGAAGCCGCGGCGGTATTCAAACTTGTCCACGGCCTTCATCAGACCGATGTTGCCTTCCTGGATCAGGTCGAGGAACTGCAGGCCGCGGTTGGTGTATTTCTTGGCGATGGAAATCACAAGGCGCAGGTTGGCCTCAATCATCTCGCGCTTGGCCAGGCGGGACTTGGCCTCACCGGTGGACATGCGCTTACTGATGTCTTTCAGGGCCACGATCGAGAGGCCGGCCTGAGTTTGCAGATTTTGCAGGCGCGATTGCAGCTCGTTGATGACATGGCGCTGGCGGTCCAGAGCGGTGCAGTAGGCCGCGCCGGATGCGAGTTCTGTCAGCAGCCACTCCGGATTGCCATGATTGCCGGGGAAGGTCTTGATGAAATGGGCGCGGGGCATGCCGCATTTGTTGACGGCAATGTCCATGATGGCGCGTTCTTCGACGCGTACTTGGTCGACCATGCCGCGCACGCTTTCACAGAGCTGGTCGACCTGACGGGCCGCGAAACGGATACTGAGGATGTGCCGAGAGATGTCGTCCTGAAGCTTTGCAACCTGCTTGCTGTCGGCACCGTAACGAGCGCTGGCCTTCACGAGTTTGGCTTGCAAGTCGCGCAGCAGGGTGAAGCGTTCGATGGCTTCGCTTTTGAGCAGGGCGAGGTTGGCGGCGGTGGCGGCGGCACGACGGGATTCGTCGTCTTCGCCATCGTCTTCTGCCCCGGCGTCATCTTCCACCGCATCTGTGGCGAGGGGCATGTCGTCGCCACTGTCAGTGGTAAAGCCGTCGACCAATTCCTCGACGCGCATCTCATCGCGCTCGATGCGGCCCCACAGTTCGAGGATTTGTGCCAAGCTCAGCGGGCAAGCCGAGATGGCTTGCATCATGTGCTTCAGGCCTTCCTCGATGCGTTTGGCGATGGCGATTTCTTTCTCGCGGGTCAGGAGTTCGACTGAGCCCATCTCGCGCATGTACATGCGCACGGGGTCGGTGGTGCGACCGAATTCGGCATCCACCGTTGAGAGGGCGGCCTCGGCCGCCTCAGCCGCGTCTTCATCGGCCACCACGGCCGGGGTCTCATTCATGAGGAGCGTTTCGGCATCCGGTGCTTCGTCGTAAACCTGGACCGCCATGCCGTTCAGCATGGTGACAACCCCTTCCAGCTGATCCGCTGCGAGATCGGGCAGGTGATCGTTGATCTCCGCATAGGTCAGGTAGCCCCGCTCTTTGCCAAGCAGGATCAACGCTTTCAGGCGTGTACGCGCGATCTCGGTGGTTTCAGCGCTGCCGTTTTCAGCCAGCAGCAGTTCCGGAATGGTCTTTTTGGGCGCCGCCGCCCGTTTGCTCGGGGCAGATTTGGATGGGGTGACCTTGGAATTCTCGGCCTTGGGATTGGTTTTCGGGGCAGATTGGGTCGGCATCGCTGGCTATGGAGAGTAAGGTCGGCTGAACCGGGGATTGTACACGATGGACCCTTGCTATTGCGAAAAGCGTGGTTATGTGACGCTTTTGGAAAGAGTTTTATTTTCTCTGGCCGTTCGTGGGCGGGGCGCTTGCGAACTTTTTTACGGCCCCTATCTAGGAGCGATTTTTTTGCTCAGCAGTGCTGCTTGCAGTGCGGCGCGTTCTGCTGCGGAAAGCTCGCTGGGTTTTTTTCCAGAAAGGCGGCTCACATCCAGACGGCTGGCTTGGGCATCAAGGCTCGCCAAGGCCCCCGCAAACTCGGCTTCGGTATCGTATTGGTCATCCCAGCGCAGGATCTCTTCTACAGCGGCGCGGACGATGGCTCCATGATCACCGGCGCGGAACTCTTCAATAAGGTCGCGGCTGTTGGTTGTTTGAGGCTGTAAGTGCAGGTGGTCGAGTAGGGCCAGAACGGCCTGTCCGGCGGCTTGACGCGCCTGAAAGCCCGCGGGGATACGGCTGGCCCGCTGGGGGTCGTGCAGAAGGCCCTGCAGCAACACAAATTCAGGGCCGCGGAGCAGGGGTTTTGTCAGTGGGCGCGGGACTGGCCGGGCCCGTTGCGGGGCAGGAGAGCGAAATGGAGGTGGGGCGGCAACGCCGGCGAGTTCGGATAGCCGTTGCCGCAAGCTACGGGCCAGCAGGGGAGCGCTGCGGATCTGGTCCAGATAGGGTATGGCCAGAGTGGTGAGGCGGACCTGTCCTTCCGGGGTGTCGAGGTCCAGATCGCGGCTCAAGGAGCCGAACAGAAATTCGGACAAGGCCTGTGGGCGTTTCTGTAGGTCCTTCCAGGCCTCTAGTCCCTGCGTGCGGACGAAGCTATCGGGATCTTCGCCCTCTGGCAAGAAAACAAAGCCAATCTGCTTGCCATCCTGTAGGGCAGGGAGACAGTTTTCCAGTGCCCGCCAAGCGGCCTTGCGGCCGGCGTTGTCGCCATCAAAGGCAAATAGGATTTGGTCGACACGGCGGAGCAGGCTGTGGACCTGGTCGGCGGTCACGGCTGTGCCGAGCGTGGCCACGGCGTTTTCGGCACCGGCCTGGGTTAGCATGACGACATCCATGTAGCCTTCAACGACCACGACACTGTCGGCTTGTTGAATGCTGCGCCGGTTTTCGAACAGCCCATAGAGTTCGCGTCCCTTGTGAAATAGGGGTGTCTCGGGCGAGTTGAGATATTTCGGTTTGCCGTCGCTGAGGAGTCGGCCGCCAAAACCGATCAAGCGGCCGCGGTCATTGCGGATCGGGAACATGATCCGATCGCGAAAACGGTCGTAACGCTTGCCTTGTTCGCCGTTAATGACGAGGCCGGCCTGTTCGGCTTCGGTGCTGGCGTAATCGGGTAAGGCTCCAGCCAGGCCCTGCCACTCGGCGTCGCTGTAGCCAAGTTCGAAACGGAGCGCCGTAGTACCGGTGACACCGCGCTGTTTCAGGTAGTCGATGGCGGGCGGATGGCGCTTGAGCGCATTGCGGTAATGCTGGCCGGCCGCCTCCAGTAAGGCGGTGAGGCGGGTATTAAGATCATTTTCGGGGCGCGTACCGCGTTCGTCTTCGGGGACTTGCAGGCCTACGCGTCCGGCGAGGTCCGTGACGGCATCGACAAACCCCATACCGCCGTATTGCATCAGAAAGGTAATGGCGGTGCCGTGCGCTCCGCAGCCAAAGCAATGATAGAACTGCTTGGTCGGACTAACACTGAACGAGGGCGACTTTTCGTTGTGGAACGGGCAGCAGGCCTGATAGTTGGCGCCGGCCTTTTTGAGCGGCACTTGCCGGTCAATGACCTCGACGATATCCGTCCGGTCGAGCAAGGTCTGGATGAAGTCCTGGGGGATCATGGCCCAGGAGGGGTATCAGACGAGGGCGGCCTTGACGGCGCCCGAGACGGCGGTCATATCGGCACGACCAGCCAAGCGGGGTTTGAGCAGGGCCATGACTTTTCCCATGTCGCGCGCCGAGGCCGCACCGGATTCGGCAATTGCGGCCTGGATGGCGGCATTGATTTCTTCGGCGGAGAGGGGGCGCGGCAGATAGTCGGCCAAGACCGTGAGTTCGAAGGCCTCGCGCTCGGCCAAGTCTTGCCGCCCGGCAGCCGCGTACTGGGTCAGCGAGTCCTTGCGTTGTTTGCCGAGCTTTTCGAGGATAGTGATAACCCCGCTGTCGTCGAGTTCGATGCGTTCATCAATCTCGCGTTGCCGAATGGCGGCAACGAGCAGGCGGAGAGCCGACAGACGATCGACCTCACGGGCACGCATGGCCGACTTCATGTCATCCTGAATGCGGATTTTGAGCGACATCGTGCGATTGGCCCGGAGAGTTCAGTCGGATCCGGGCGTTGCCACCCGTGTCCGAAACTGGATCAGTACAGCTTCGGGGGCAGAGTCTGGCTGCGCGTACGCTTGTATTGGCGCTTCACGGCGGCGGCCAGCTTGCGCTTGCGCTCGTTGGTGGGCTTTTCGTAAAACTCACGGGCACGCAACTCGGTCAGCAGACCGGTCTTTTCGATGGCGCGCTTGAAGCGACGCATCGCGACTTCAAACGGCTCGTTTTCTTTGAGGCGAACATTCGGCATGGCAAAATCCGATAAAAAAGAGCGGTGATTATAGGCACGGTAGCCAGTAATTACAAGTTATCCTATGCGTCATGTTGGTCTTGGGTATCGAATCTTCTTGTGATGAGACGGGCGTGGCGCTGTATGACACGGTCGCCGGGCTGCGTTCGCACGCCTTGCATACTCAGGTGGATATGCACGCCGAATACGGTGGGGTCGTGCCGGAGCTGGCCTCGCGTGACCACATTCGGCGGATTGTGCCCTTGACGCGGCGCGTTTTAGAGGCGGCGGGCGCGGCCCTCGATACGATTGATGCCATCGCTTATACCCAAGGGCCGGGTCTGGCAGGGGCCTTGCTGGTGGGGGCGAGTTTTGCGCAAGGGCTTGCGGTTGGCTTGGCTATTCCTGCCATTGGGGTGCATCACCTTGAAGGCCATTTACTCTCGCCCCTCTTGGCTGAGCCGCGTCCCGAGTTCCCCTTTGTGGCCTTATTGGTGTCCGGTGGACATACGCAGTTGATGCAGGTCGATGGGGTTGGGCGTTACACCTTGTTGGGCGAAACGCTGGATGATGCGGCGGGCGAGGCCTTTGACAAGACTGGGCAACTGCTGGGTCTGCCCTATCCTGGGGGACCAGAGATTGCGCGCTTGGCAGAGCAAGGCGATGCCTTTCGCTATACCTTGCCACGGCCGATGTTGACCAGTGATGACCTTGATTTCAGTTTTAGTGGCTTGAAGACGGCGGTGCTTAATCTGGTGCATAAGCACCCCGAGGCCCGGCGCGAGGATGTGGCCGCTGCCTTCCAGGCCGCTGCGGTGGATGTTCTGGCCGGCAAGGCCTTGAAGGCGCTCAAGCAGACGGGATTTAACCGTTTGGTGATTGCCGGCGGAGTCAGTGCCAATACCTTGTTGCGCTCGCGTTTAAATGCCGAGGCGGCGCGGGTGGGGGCGACGGTCTATTACCCACCGCTGGCCTTATGTACCGATAACGGGGCCATGATCGCCTATGCCGGGGCGCAACGGTTGATTGCGGGTGCGCCGGCCTCGGACGGCGTCTTTACGGTTCGGCCGCGTTGGGATTTAAGTCAATTGCTGGCTGCTTGATGGAAACCGTAGCGGGTTGCGTCAAGGCCGCGGTGCGAAACTAAAGTGGCTGTCCACCCATTGTCGCAGGTGCAGGAGGCGCAAGGCCTCATCTGGGAAGATCAGGGCTAGTGAGGCGCTGCCGAGGAGCAACACTAGGGTAAACGAGCCGAGCACGCTGGCGGGCCGCAGCCAACCCCAATAGCGAGCCGCGACATAGACCATATCTTTCTCGTGTTCGGCGAGGCTTAGCCAGTAGCGCAACATACCGATCACCAGATAGACGCTGTAACCACCAGCCAGCGAGGCGAGCACGATGCGGAATACCGACAGCATGTCGATCTGGTCGATCCCCTTGTAGAACAGGGAGACGGTTCCCACTGCGATGGAGGCAAGAAAGGCGAGGGCGATGTTGATAACGAGTCGCTGCCGTTCGCGGGCCAGGTCGCGCTGGCGACGGATGAAGAAGTCGTCAATCTCGGCCTTGAAGTACTCGGTTTTTTCCTGCACCAAGGCTGAAATCTCAGCCTTCATGACCGCTATGCGCTGGTCCAACACGCCCGACATACGCTCGGCGGCGTAGTCCACTAGTTCGCGCACATCGTCCTTGGTCAGGCTGCGTTGGTCGTGCAGTTCTTGGGAGATTTTGTCCAGCTTGGCGTCGATTTCGTGGCTGGCGGTTCCAACCACGGCCTGTAACTCGCTCCCGGCCTGACGCACGGCGGATTGCATGACGGCGTCTAAACGGTCACCGGCACGATGGATGACCTCGCTCGAGGCGGCGCTCAGGTTATCGCGCGCATAGTCCATTTCCTTTTCGAACCAGGCCATGACTCATTCCTCACGATTTGCGAAAACCGCTTTCCTCGCCTCGGATGAGGCGCAGGATGTTGCTGCGGTGCCGCCAGAAGATTAGGGTGACCAAGATAATGAGCGCGCCTAGGCCGGGTTCGTCCAGCCAGGCGGCAAAGAAAGGCGCCGCAGCGGAGGCCGCAAGGGCTGAGAGCGAGGAGACCCGGGTCAGAGCAAAGACAACCAGCCAGGTCAGCAGGGTGGCAAGGCCGAGTAAGGGATTGAGGGCGAGGAGAACGCCGAGAGCGGTCGCGACCCCTTTGCCGCCCTTGAAACGGAAGAAAACAGGCCAGAGGTGGCCGATGAAGGCAGCCAGTCCGGCTAGTGCGGGGAGCCAGCTATGGGTCGAAAATTGTGTGCCCACGAGCATGGCGAGCCACACCGCCAAGGCGCCCTTGAGGCCGTCACCGAACAGCGTTAAGGCGGCAATCTTCTTGTTGCCGGTGCGTAGCACATTGGTGGCGCCGGGGTTGCCAGAACCGTAGCTGCGCGGATCAGGCAGACCGAAGGCACGCGAAAGCAGCACAGCGGCAGACAGGGAGCCGAGTAGATAGGCCACAAGGAGAGTCAGCAGGAGGGGCATCATGGCCTGTAGAATAGCAGACCTTGATTGCATCGCTGCTGTGTTGATTCCATGGACATCCTTTTCCTGCACGATTTTCGTCTTGATCTCACCATTGGCCTTTACGAATGGGAGCGCCAAACCCCACAACCGGTCATTATTGATTTGGAGATCGGCCTGTACGACCACAAGGCGGGCCATAGTGATGCCATTGCTGACACCATCGACTACGGTCGGGTGGCACAGCGTATTCAGGAAAGCCTGGTGGGCAAGAACCTGCGTCTGGTTGAGACCTTAGGTGAACATATTGCCGAGATTGTCCGCGGAGAATTTGGTGCGCCTTGGGTGCGGATTACGGTACGCAAGCTGGCTATTCTTAGCAATGTCAAAGAGTTAGGGATCATCATCGAGCGCGGCAGTCGGCTCTGACGAGCAGGATAGATGGGGTCGGGATAAGAACGGGATAAGTCGGCCTCGTGTAGAATTGCGCGGTTTTTAAGCACGCCATCTGGTCCGCGCCCAAATATGAATCGCATCCGCAACTTTTCCATCATTGCCCACATTGACCATGGCAAGTCGACGCTCGCCGATCGCTTGATTGAATATTGTGGGGGTCTGGAGCGGCGCGAGATGGATGCCCAAGTCCTCGATTCCATGGACCTGGAAAAAGAGCGCGGCATCACCATCAAGGCGCAGACGGCGGCACTCGCCTACCAGGCGCGGGATGGCAAAACCTATGACTTGCACCTAATTGACACCCCGGGTCATGTCGATTTTTCCTATGAAGTGTCCCGTTCCTTGTCCGCCTGCGAAGGGGCTCTGCTGGTCGTGGATGCCTCGCAGGGCGTCGAGGCTCAGACGGTGGCGAACTGCTATACCGCCACAGAGTTAGGCGTTGAGGTTTTTCCGGTGCTGAACAAGATCGATTTGCCGGCGGCCGACCCGGATCGGGTCGCGGCAGAGATCGAGGACATTGTCGGTATTGATGCCAGCGATGCGGTGCGTTGCTCGGCCAAGACGGGTCTCGGGATCGAGGAGGTGCTTGAACTGGTCGTGGCGCGGGTGCCGTCGCCCAAGGGTAATCCGGATGCGCCCCTCAAGGCCCTGATTATTGATTCCTGGTTCGACAATTATGTCGGCGTCGTCATGCTGGTGCGTGTAGTGGATGGCGTGCTGAAACCGAAGCAAAAGATTCGCTTGATGGCCTCTGCCGCCGAGTTCTTGTGTGAACAGGTGGGCGTGTTCACGCCCAAGTCGGTGCAGCGCGAGCAACTGTCTGCGGGCGAGGTGGGTTTTATCATCGCTGGTATCAAGGAGTTGCGTGCCGCCAAGGTGGGCGATACCGTCACCTTGGTAAGTGAGCCGGCCGCCGAGCCTCTGCCCGGCTTCAAGGAGGCTCAGCCGCAGGTTTTTGCGGGGCTTTATCCGGTTGATTCGCACGAATATGACAGCCTGCGCGATGCTCTGACCAAGTTGCAGCTCAACGATGCGGCCCTGCATTTTGAGCCGGAGACCTCGCAGGCGCTGGGCTTTGGCTTTCGCTGCGGTTTTCTCGGGTTGCTGCACATGGATATCGTGCAGGAGCGTCTGGAACGGGAGTACAACCAGAACCTGATCACAACGGCTCCATCGGTCGAGTACGAGGTGGTGATGAAGGATGGCACCTTGGTTGAGGTGGAAAACCCTGCCCGTTTGCCAGACCCGTCCAAGATCGAGGCCGTGCGGGAACCCATCATTACCGCGACTATCCTGGTTCCGGAGGAATATCTGGGCAATGTGATGACCTTGTGCAACCAGAAACGCGGTAGCCAGGTGGACATGCGCTACATGGGCCGTCAGGTGATGTTGAAATATGACCTCCCGCTCAACGAGGTGGTCATGGATTTTTTTGATCGGCTCAAGTCAACCTCGCGCGGTTACGCCTCGCTGGACTATGAATTCAAGGAATTCCGGGCCGACGATTTGGTCAAGCTGGATGTCCTCGTCAACAGCGAAAAAGTAGATGCCCTATCGCTGATCGTGCATCGCTCGACCGCGCAATACCGGGGCCGCGAACTGGTCGCCAAGATGCGTCAGTTGATTCCGCGCCAGATGTTTGACATCGCTGTGCAGGCGGCCATCGGCGCACACATTATCGCCCGCGAGACCGTCAAGGCGTTGCGCAAGAATGTGCTGGCCAAGTGTTACGGTGGCGATATTACCCGCAAGAAAAAGCTACTTGAGAAGCAGAAGGAAGGTAAAAAACGCATGAAACAGGTCGGTAATGTCGAGATCCCGCAGGAGGCATTCCTGGCTATCTTGCAGATCGGAGATGGGAAATGAATTTCGCCCTCATCTTGTTTACGGCGACCCTGGTGACGGGTGGAGTCTGGTTGGTCGATCACCTGCTCCAGCGTTACCGTCCGGCTGCGCGGCGGGCCGAGGGCGCCAAGCTGCCCCTGTTGGTGGAATATGCGCGCAGTTTCTTCCCGGTCATTCTGGCGGTCTTCTTGCTGCGCTCTTTCTTGGTCGAGCCGTTCAAGATCCCGTCCGGCTCGATGATCCCGACCCTGCAGATCGGGGACTTTATCCTGGTCAACAAGTATGAGTATGGTATTCGCCTGCCGGTGATTAACCAGAAGGTCCTTTCGCTGGGCGAACCGCAGCGGGGCGATGTCATGGTCTTCCGTTTTCCGCAGGATGAGCGGCTCGACTACATCAAGCGGGTGGTCGGCGTGCCGGGCGATACGATCGAGTATCGCGCCGACAAGCGCCTGATCATCAATGGTCGACCCGTCGCCTGGACGCGGACAAGTGAATATGCCTATGAGGCGGGCGGGTTAAACTGGGTGCGTGGCCAGCAGTATCGTGAGGCCCTCGATGCCGGGACGCATACCAGTCTGGTCGTGCCGAGCATGCCGCCGGTGATCGAACATCAGGTACAGGGCGATTTTGCTTTCCGCGACAATTGCCGTTATGAAAACGCCGGTTTTCGTTGCACCGTACCGGTGGGGCACTATTTCATGATGGGTGACAACCGCGATGCCAGCAACGATTCGCGCTATTGGGGCTTTGTCCCCGACCGGAATATCGTGGGGCGGGCCTTTTTTATCTGGTGGAACTTTGACGATTTCGCTACGGCCCTTAAAAATCTTGAGGCTCCCAAGCGGATTGGCCGGTTGATTGCGGATGTCTGATCTTTTATTACGACTCCAGGAACGGCTGGGCTATCACTTTCAGGTGCCGCAGATCCTGATCGATGCCTTGACCCACCGCAGTTTTGCGGCCAGCAACAACGAACGGCTTGAGTTTCTCGGCGATGGAGTCCTTAATCTCTGTATCGGCCTCCTGCTTTATGAGCGTTTTCCGCAGATCAAAGAAGGCCGCCTGTCGCGTCTGCGCGCCAATCTGGTCAGCCAGCAGCCCTTGTACGAGATTGCAACAGACCTGCGTTTAGGCGAGTTGCTGCGCTTGGGTGAGGGCGAGGTGCGCAGTGGCGGAACAGGGCGCCCCTCCATTTTGGCTGATGCGCTAGAGTCCGTGTTCGGCGCTGTCTTGCTGGACGGGGGGTTTGAAGCGGTACGCGGAGTGATTTCCCGTTTGTTCTCGACCCGGTTGGCTGGCATTGATCCGGAGCAACAGGGCAAGGACGCCAAGACCCGTCTGCAGGAGTGGCTGCAGGGGCGGCGTCTCAATCTGCCCGTGTACACCTTGCGTGATACCCAGGGTCAAGCGCATGCGCAGACCTTTGTGGTCGAGTGTTGCGTTGCTGCGCTAAGCGTGCGAACGGAAGGCCAGGGCGCCAGCCGTAAGGCGGCAGAACAGGCCGCCGCTGAGGCGGCGTGTGCGTTGCTGGAATCGCCGACATGAAGCTTGCCAGTGCAGAGACGCCTATGAAGACTGGGCTGATCGCCATCGTCGGGCGTCCGAATGTGGGCAAGTCCACCTTGGTCAACACCTTGGTTGGGGTCAAGATCAGCATTACTGCCGATAAACCACAGACCACGCGCCACCGCATTCTTGGAGTGCGTACCGAGGCCGATGCCCAATTCGTGTTTGTGGATACGCCGGGTTACCAAACCCGGCACAAAAGCCAGCTCAACACTGCCATGAATCGCACCGTCCAGCAGGCCCTGGCCGAGGTCGATGTGATCCTTTTGGTACTGGAGGCGGGCCGCTTTAGCCCGGCCGATGCTCAGGTGTTGCAGTTGCTGCCGAAGTCGCATCCGGTTATCGCAGTCATCAACAAGGTGGATCAGTTGGCCGACAAGACCCGGCTGCTGCCAGAACTGCAAACTTTAGCCGGGCGTTTCCCGTTTGCCGAGTTGGTACCGCTGTCGGCGCGAACGGCCAGCGATGCAGAACGCCTCTTGGCCATCATCAAACCCTATTTGCCGGAAGGTGAGGCGATGTTTGAGGAGGACGCCATTACGGATCGAAGTGAGCGCTTTCTTGCCTCCGAGATCGTACGAGAAAAGGTTTTTCGCTTGACCGGCGAGGAGATCCCCTACGGTACAGCGGTGGAGATTGAGCAGTTCACGCAGGAACCCTCTGGGATGCGGCGCATCGGGGTGGTGATCCTGGTCGATCGCGAGGTGCACAAACCGATTATCCTGGGCGCGGGCGGTGAGCGGATGAAGCGTATCGCCAGCGAGTCGCGCCAGGACATGGAACGCCTGTTTGAGGCCAAGGTTCATTTGACCTGCTGGATTAAGGTGAAGACCGGCTGGATGGATAGTGCCGCCATGCTCAAGCGTTTGGGACACGAATAGCCATTCATGGCCGACCGAGTCGATCAGGCCGAGAGTTGGATCCTGCACACGCGGCCTTATCGCGAGACCAGCTTGTTGGTCGATGCGTTCAGCCGGGAGCATGGACGCTTGAGCCTGGTGGCGCGGGGTGGCCGTCGCCCACTTTCCTCGTTACGGGCTCGCCTGTTGGCCTTTCAACCCCTCGCGCTGTCCTGGTTTGGCAAGGGCGCTGTGCGCACCTTGCACGCCGCTGAGTGGCAGGGCGGGTTGCGTGATCTGGCTGGCGGAACCTTGATCTGCGGTTTTTATCTCAACGAACTGCTGCTGCGCTTATTGCCGGCGGAAGATGCCCACGCGACCCTATTCGATGCCTATGGTGCAACCTTGCACGCCTTGGCGGCGGGCGAGCCTGCTGAGCGTTGTTTGCGCCGCTTCGAACTGGTCTTGCTTGAAGAGATGGGCTATGCCGAGCCCTTACATCAAACGGCCGCGGGTGTCCCCATCGAGGCCGAGCGGCGTTATTTTTGGCGACCTGAGACTGGGCTGGTGGAGAGCGCCGGGGAAGCTGACGGTGGGTCGTATACTGGCGCGATGTTGCAGGCCTTGGCGGCAGGAGACTGGTCGCAGCCAGCCGTGCTGCAGGGGAGTAAATTCCTGATGCGGGCGCTGATTGGCCATCATCTCGGGGCCGGCCAACTGCATACCCGGCAACTCCTTATCGATCTCAACACCCTTTAACCACTCAGATCTGCTAGCTATGCCTTCATCCCTCTCCAGCCGAAAACTCGGCGTCAACATCGACCATGTGGCCACTCTACGCCAGGCTCGTGGCACCCATTACCCAAGCCCCATCGAGGCGGCCCTGCAGGCCGAAGCGGCGGGTGCCGACCTGATTACCCTACATTTGCGTGAGGATCGACGCCATATTCAAGATGTTGATGTGTTCACCCTGCGCCCTTTGTTAAAGACGCGTATGAATCTGGAGATGGCGGTCACTGAAGAAATGATTGGCATTGCCTTGCAGGTCCGGCCTCAGGATGTCTGCCTGGTCCCGGAACGCCGTCAGGAACTTACTACGGAAGGTGGACTGGATGTGGCCGGGCAGATGGAGCGTATGCGAGATGCGTGTCAGCGGCTTGGCGCAGCGGGCATCCGGGTTTCGTTGTTCATTGATGCCGAGGCGCGGCAACTGGAGGCCGCACGCAGGGTTGGGGCGCCGGTTGTGGAGATTCACACGGGGCGTTTTGCCGAGGCCGAAGAAGCGTTGCTCGCCGAGGAGCTGAAGCGGATTCAGCAGGCGGTGGCAAGGGGTCTCGACCTGGGGTTGCAGGTCAATGCGGGGCATGGCTTGCATTACCAAAATGTTCAGGCCATCGCGGCCATTCCCGGGGTCGAGGAACTTAACATCGGCCACGCCATCGTGGCGCAGGCCCTCTTCACGGGCTGGATGCCCGCCGTCACCGAGATGAAGCGCTTGATTTTGGCAGCCTAGGCTCGACTAGACCGGGCGGAAAAGGCGTTCGGTGATGGCCGCCAGATCCTCAGGCAGGCCACGCAAAACGAGCATGTCACCGGCCTGCAGGCGCGTATCCGGTGACGGGTCTGCGGCCCGAATGCCGTGGCGGCGCACCGCAACCACGGTGGCGGCGGCATCGACAAGGTCGAGTTCGCTGAGCGTGCGACCAACCGCCATCCGGTGTTTTTCGATTAACAGGGTGGTCAGCCGTTCTTGGGCATGCCCCGATTCTTCGTCATCGCTGGCGCCTTGAAAGAATCCACGCAGGGTGCTGTAGCGCCGTTCGCGCATCTGGCGGATGTGTTTGAGGACGCGTCCGAGTGGGGTGCCCGCCATCAATAGGGTCTGTGACCCGAGCATCAGGGCTCCCTCCATAACCTCGGAAACCACCTCGGTGGCGCCGGCCTGCTTGACCTTCTCGAGGTCTGTGTCATCCAAAGTGCGGACCAGGACGGGTAGACCGGGGTGGAGATGACGAACCGCACCGAGGACCGAGAGCGCCGTCGGGGTATGGGCAAAGCTGATGACCAGGGCCTTGGCGCGGCGGATGCCAGCCGCCATCAGGACTTCCTGACGACTGCAGTTGCCGAACACGACATTGTCGCCCGCGGCGGCGGCGGCCTTGACGCGTTTGGGGTCGTGATCTAGGGCGATGAAAGGGATGCCCTCGGCCTCCAGGATACGGGCCACACTTTGGCCGGTGCGGCCGTAGCCGCAGAGGATGACATGTTCCTCAATGCCGAAGCTCTTGCGGGAGATTTCGTGGATGCCGCGCGCGCGTTCTAGCCAAGCGCCTCCACAAATCCTGAGCACGATGTGGCTACTGTGTTGGAGCAGGAAGGGAGCGATCAGCATTGAAAGCACCATGCCGGCGGCAATGGCTTGGCGTAATTGGGGTTCGAAGAGTTGACTGTCGCCCGCCAAAGTAAGCAGGACAAGGCCGAATTCGCCGGCCTGAGCGAGCCCAATACCGGTCAGCAAAGCGTCCGAGGTGTGTGGGGTGTACAGGCGTCCTAGCGGAAGGACGAGGGCAAATTTGACCACCGTCGCGAGAAGTAGAACGACCAGCACGGCCGGTAGTTGCCCGCTTACCGTCGTCAGATCGAGGGATAGACCGATCGTGACGAAGAAAAGCCCCATCAGGACATCACGGAAGGGGCGGATATCGCTTTCCACCTGGAAGCGGTATTCCGTTTCCGAGATCAACATGCCGGCGACAAAGGCGCCCAGTGCCAGAGACAGGCCCGCCTGGGCCGTCAGATAGGCCAGACCCAAGGTGATGAAGAGGACATTCAGCATGAATAGCTCGGAGGATTTGCGCTCGGCGACCAGATGAAACCAAGGGCGCAAGATGCGCTGTCCCAGGAGCAGGATAACGGCCAGAACCACGGTGGCTTTCAAGGCGGCAGCGCCCAGCGCCCAGCCTAGCCCGACGCCGCTAGCCAAGGCCGGGATAAAGATCATCAGGGGCACGACAGCGAGATCTTGGAACAGCAGGATGCCGATGATCATCTGGCCGTGCGGGGTGTTGAGTTCGCCACGGTCGGCGAGGGTCTTGCTGACGATGGCCGTGGATGACATGGCCAGGATCCCGCCCAGAACGAGGCCTTCCGTCATGGAAAAGCCCAGTGACCAGCCGATGCCAGCGGCGACCAACAGGGTCAGGCCAACCTGCAAGCTACCTAGTCCGAAGACCAAGCCGCGCATGGCTCGCAAACGGCTGAGGGAAAATTCTAGGCCGATCGAGAACATCAGGAAGACGATGCCAAACTCGGCCAGGGTGTGGGTCTCGGTATCGTTGTTGGCGAGGCTGAAACCCGATGGTCCCATTAGGGTCCCGACCGTAACATAGCCCAGCATGGCCGGCAGGCGCAGGCTGCGAAACAGCGCGGTGCTGAGTACCGCGGCGGCTAGAAGGATGAGGACAAGGCCCAGGGTGGTGTGCATCGTTTTTGTGTTCGTGTACCGGTTTGTCTGTGGTGGAAGAGAAAGGTCACGCTACAATGAGCCTCATTATGACAGTTCCATCCACTCCGCACATGTGTCCAGATAACGAGATTCTCGCCATGGGGCGCCGTACGCTTGAGATCGAGGCCGAGGCGCTGACGGCGCTAGCCGAGCGTCTGGGGCCGGAGTTGGTGTCGGCCGTGCAGGCCCTCCTGGCCTGCCGGGGACGCGTGGTGGTCAGCGGCATGGGTAAGTCTGGCCATATCGGTGGCAAGATTGCAGCCAGTCTGGCCTCGACGGGCACGCCGGCCTTCTTCGTCCATCCGGGCGAGGCTAGCCATGGCGACCTCGGCATGATTCAGCACGATGATGTGGTGATTGCCTTGTCTAACTCGGGCGAGAGCGGGGAGTTGGTCACCATCCTGCCCCTGATCAAGCGGCGCGGCGCCTATCTGATTGCCATTACCGGCAACCCGGAATCGACGCTGGCCCGCGAGGCTAATCTGCATCTGGAGGCCGCTGTTGCCCAGGAGGCCTGTCCCCTCAATCTGGCGCCGACGGCTAGCACGACGGCGGCCCTGGCCATTGGCGATGCCCTGACGGTGGCGACCTTGCACGCGCGCGGTTTTACAGCCGAGGATTTTGCGCGCACTCATCCAGGCGGCTCCTTAGGGCGACGCTTGCTGGTTCATGTGCGTGACCTGATGCACAGCGGCGAGGCTCTGCCGGTGGTGAGCGAGGCGGCCAGTCTTAAGGCGGCGTTGCTGGAAATGACCCGGAAGGGCTTAGGCATGACGGCCATTGTCGATGCGGCAGGGGGCTTGGTGGGGATCTTTACCGACGGCGACTTGCGGCGTTGCCTGGATCGCGATGTCGATGTGCGTGGAGCGTCCATTCGTGAAGTCATGAAGACTGAACCGCGGACGATCCACGCTGATGCCCTCGCGGTCGAGGCGGTCGAGCGCATGCAGGAGTGGCGAGTCAACGGGATGTTGGTGGTTGGTGCGGACAACCGCTTGGTGGGGGCGCTGAATATGCACGACCTTCTGCGTGCGGGGGTGGTGTGATGGCAGAAACACACGAGCAAGTCTTGGCGCGGGCCTCCCGTATTCGGACAGTGATCTTCGATGTGGACGGGGTGCTGACCGATGGCAGCCTGTTCTTCGATAATGAGGGCCATGAATACAAGGCCTTCAACTCGCGTGACGGTCATGGCATCAAGATGCTCAAGGCCAGCGGGGTCGAGCCGGCCATCATCACGGGACGCACTTCGAATGTGGTCACGCATCGGGCCAAGAATCTAGGGATCGAGCGCATTTATCAAGGCGCTGAGGACAAACTGGAGGCTTACGAACAATTGTGTCGCGAGGCGGGCCTGAGTCACGACGAGGTGGCCTGTATCGGTGATGATCTGGTTGATCTGCCCATCCTGCGGCGCTGTGGGCTTGCGGTGACGGTGCCGGAGGCTCCGGACGAGGTCTTGGCGCGCGTGCATTTTGTGACCCCGCAACCCGGGGGCCGCGGTGCGGCGCGAGACCTGTGCGAACTCATTATGCGGGCGCAAGGGACCTGGGCCGCGCAACTGGCTCTGTACGATCGCTGATATGGCGATGCTGGCATCGTGGCGCGTCGGTTCGGTGCTACCTATGCTGACGGTGGCTGTGCTCGCGGCGCTTTCTCTGTGGTTGAAGGATGTATCGCACATCGCCGACTTGTTCGATATGCGGGGATTCCGCCACGAACCCGGGACGATTATTGAAGCTCTGCGCTTAACCTCGGTGAGCCGTCAGTCCTCGACTACGCAGGTCTTGACGGCGCAGCGGATGACCCATTTTCTCGATGACGACACCCTGCGCTTGGTTGAGCCGCGCTATGACCGTTTCCAGGCCGGAGGCGGCCGGATGCGTATCACGTCCCAACGCGGCCTGGTTTCCGAAGATCGCGACAATTTTTATTTTCTGGATGAGGTACGATTGCAGCGCGAGGCGAACCGTGGGGGTGAGCCTCTTGTTTTGACGACGGAATACCTGCGGGTGATGCTGGACATGGATCGGGTGCGGACGGATAAACCCGTCCAAGTAAAACAGGGTCGGAGCCGTATCGACGCGCAAGGCATGGAGGCAGACGGCAAGTCAGGCACCATGGAGTTTGCCGGACCGGTGAGGAGTGTCTATGAAAAATAAGGGCTTGATGTTGCATGCGGTATTGGCGGCTTTCTTGTGCACAGCGGCCTGCGCATGGGCCGAAAAGGCTGACATGGCACAGCCTGTCTACATCAACGCGGCCAGTATGCGGCTCGACGATGCTCGTAAACTGACTGTTTATGAGGGAAGTGTGGTTATGACGCGTGGCAGTCTGCAGATTGAGGGCGATCGGATCGAGATTGCGCAAGATGCCGTGGGCTTAAATACGGGGGTCGCTTACGGCCGTCCGGCGCAATTCCGGCAGAAAGAGGAGGGCACCGGGCATATCGTAGAAGGCTGGGCTGAGCGTATCGATTACGATGGGCGTACCGAGATCGTCAAACTGACCGGGCAGGCCCGCTTGAAGCGCGGCAATTTGCAGGAAATGCACAGCGATAGTGTCGTTTACGACATGCGCACTCAGGTCTATCAGGCCCGCGGGGATACCACACCGACCGCACCGGGCCGGGTGATCGCGGTGATTCAGAGCAAGACACCGGCGGGGCCGCCGCTTGTGGCAGATAAGGCTCCCGCCCCAGCGCCTATGCCGCCGAAGTCCATCCCGGCCATGCCGGCCGTGTCTAAATGAGCCTGTTGCGCGCGGTTGGTCTGCGCAAGCGTTATCGGCGCCGGACCATCCTGCAGGAGGTCTCCATCGAGGTTGCGAGTGGCGAGGTCGTCGGCCTGTTGGGACCGAACGGTGCCGGCAAGACCACTTCGTTTTACATGTTGGTAGGCCTGGTCCCGGCCGATGGTGGGCAGATCTTTATTGATGAACACGAGATTACCCATGAACCGGTCTATCGCCGGGCTCGGCTGGGATTGTCTTATCTACCGCAGGAGAGCTCGATCTTCCGGCGCATGACGGTGGCTGACAATATCGCCGCCATCCTCGAGTTGCAGGGCCACAAAGGATCTGCCGTGGAGGAACATCTGCAGCTTTTGCTTGATGACCTGCACATTGATCACCTGCGCGATGCCGCGGCGACCAGTCTGTCGGGTGGCGAGCGGCGGCGGGTGGAGATAGCCCGCACCTTGGCGATGCGACCCCGTTTTGTGTTGCTCGACGAGCCCTTTGCTGGCATCGACCCCCTCTCCGTGGTGGACATTCAGAAGATCATTCGCTTTTTAGTGGAGCGTGACATTGGCGTCCTGATTACTGACCACAATGTGCGCGAGATGCTCGGTATTTGTGACCGCGCCTACATCCTCAGCGAAGGGCGTGTCATGATTTCTGGCCGTCCGGACGAGATTGTCTACAATGAGGATGTACGCCGGGTTTATCTCGGCGAGAATTTCCGGCTCTGATTTGAGTCGTCTTGTGTGAAACAAAACCTTCATCTTGGGCTGCGTTCCCAACTGGCTCTGACGCCGCAACTCCAGCAGTCGATTCGTTTGTTGCAGATGTCGAGCTTGGATCTCAATCAGGAGATCGGTGATCTCCTGCAACAAAACCCCCTGCTGGAATGTGATGATTTACCGCTTGCGTCGGTGGGGGGTGAGCTAGCGCCTGGGGATAGAGACCTTGAGACGCGCGTTAGCGAGGTTGATAGCGGCGGCGCTAGTGAGGTGGCCCTGGATCTGGCCTGGGGTGATGGCGGCGGCGGGGCCGGCGAACAGATCCAAGGCGAGGGCTTTGAAGATAGCTTCAACCTTGAAGACCCGGCCGGGCTGAACCTGCGTCAGCATTTGTTGGATCAAGTGGCTTTGATGCCACTTGCCGAGCCGATCCGGCGCCGCGTGCAAGTTCTGATCGAATCGCTGGATGAAGACGGCTATCTATTTACAGGCCTGGATGAATTGGTGGCCCTGTTTCCAGAATCGCCGGAAGATGAGTTGGAACGCCTGGATGTGGCTCTACGGGTGCTTCAGGGGCTTGATCCAGTAGGCGTCGGTGCACGGGGTCTGGGGGAGTGTCTGCAGTTACAGTTGCAGAACCTGCCAGTCACCACGCTGTGGCGCACGGAGGCATTGCGGCTGGTGAAGGGTTATCTGCCTATGTTGGCCGAGCGGGAGTACGCTCAGTTGCGGCGGGCCTTGGGACTGTCTTCCGAAGCGGATTTGCAGGCGGTGCGGGATTTGCTGGCCTCGCTCAATCCCCGTCCCGGGGCGATTTATGCTGCTCAGGCGACGCAATTTGTTATCCCCGATGTTATTGTGCGCAAGACCGGAACGGGCGCTAAGGCCCGTTGGCAGGTTCAGCTCAATAGCGAGGCCATGCCGCGCCTACGCGTGAATGCACTTTATGCCAATATCCTTAATCAGCAGGGTCAGTCCCCTGCGCTGGCTACCCAGTTGCAGGAGGCCCGTTGGATGATTCGTAGTGTGCAGCAACGCTTTGAGACTATCCTGAGGGTGGCACGGGCTTTGGTGGCGCACCAGCAGGGTTGGCTGGAACACGGCGATGCCGGCTTACGGCCCTTGATTTTGCGTGAGGTGGCCGATCAGTTGGGTCTGCATGAATCGACCATATCTCGAGCGACCACACAGAAGTACATGCTCACTCCGCGCGGGGTGTTTGAATTCAAGAGCCTGTTTGGCAATGCGGTGGCGACGGAGGCGGGCGAAGCGGCCTCCAGCCAAGCCATCAAGGCCGTTTTGCGGCAGATGATCCGGTCTGAGAAGGCAGCCCAGCCCCTCTCGGATCAAGCCTTGTCGGATGCCTTAGGTCAACAAGGGTTTCGGGTTGCGCGCCGGACCGTGGCAAAATATCGGGAACAGATGCATATTGAGCCGGCGGCGCAACGCCGGAGGATTGCTTGAACCGGGAATTGCGCTGTCAGCGCCCGGCGTTTTTAACTACTTGGAGTTCAACATGAACCTTATTGTTACTGGTCATCACCTCGAAATCACCCCGGCTATCCGCAGCTATGTTGAAGGCCGCGTGAAGCGCATTACCCACCATTTTGACCATGTTATTGATGTGGCCGTGACGCTGGGCGTCGAGAAACTGAATCACAAGGCTGAGGCCCAGGTTCATCTCCCCGGTAAGGACATCCATGTCGAGGCTATTGAGCCGGACATGTACGCCGCCATTGATGCCCTGGAAGAGAAACTGGACCGTCAGATCGTTAAGCACAAGGAAAAGCTGGGTGCGGTGCATCGTGACGAGGGTGGTATCAAACGCGCCAGCGTGGATTGATCTGCTGGTCGTGATGCCATGAACCTGATTGCGAAATGGCTGGCCCCTGCGAATGTCGTGGCGGGGGCCAGCATTGCCAGCAAGAAACGCTTGCTGGAAGAGGCGGGGCGGCTCATCGAGGCGAGCCACGGCGTTTCTTCTGCCGAGGTGTTCGATAGTCTTTTCTCGCGTGAAAAGCTGGGTTCGACCGCACTGGGGTATGGGATTGCCATTCCCCATGGCCGCATCAAGGGCCTCAAGGAAGCGGTCTGCGTTTTTTTTCGCTTGGCCACGCCCTTGGATTACGATGCGCCCGACGGGATGCCGGTGGATCTGGTTTTTGTTTTGCTTGCCCCGGTCACGGCAACCGATCAGCATTTGCAGGTTCTGGCTGAATTGGCCCAGATGTTGAGCGGCAAGTCAGTACGCGAGCGGCTCCGCGCGGCTCCGGATGCTGAGTCCTTACACAAGCTGATCTGCGAGTGGATTCCCTAGCTACCCCCATTAAGCCACGGAGAACTGTTGCCGATCTCTTTCGGCAGGTTGAGGTGAAGCTGCAACTGGTCTGGCTGGCTGGGGCTCAGAGTGCTGATCGCGAGGTCTTGCAGGATACGGTGTATCGCCCCACGCTGGCCTTGGTGGGGCATGCCGATAAGCTCGAGCCTGGGCGTTTGCAGGTTTTGGGCCTGACCGAAATCAATCTGTTGGCCTCGCTCGAGCCCGATGCTCGGCAACACGCCATCGAGGCGCTCTTTTCGTTTGACAGCGCGGCTATCTTTATCGCCAATGGCGTGGAGGTGCCGGACGCGTTTTTGGAGTGTGCCGAGCGTCACTCTACCCCCCTTATTTCGGCGGGCGTTTCGACCACGGCCTTGTGGCGTGGTCTGAATCATCAGCTGAGCCAGTCTCTGGCGCCTTATGTCGTGTTGCACGGGGTCTTCATGGAGGTCGCCGGCATGGGGGTCCTGATTACCGGTGACCCGGCCATTGGCAAGAGTGAACTGGCCCTGGAGTTGGTGTCGCGCGGCCACCGTCTGGTAGCCGATGATGCGGTGGAATTTCACGCTTTGTCACCCGAGACCCTGGAAGGATGTAGCCCCGAGTTGTTGCGCGACTTCATGGAGGTGCGCGGTTTGGGTCTCCTCAATATCCGTTTATTGTTTGGGGAGGCGGCCGTTAAGCACCGGGTTCAGCTTCGATTGATCGTACAACTCACCTCGGCGGACTCTTGGGATGCGTCGAATCGCTTCGATATGCAGGCCGAGCTGTGCCGTATTCTAGAGGTGACTGTGCCCAAGGTGCGCCTGCCGGTTGCGGTGGGGCGTAACTTGGCGGTGTTGGTCGAGGTGGCCGTGCGCAATCACATCCTGCAACAGCGTGGCTACAACAGCGGCGACGACTTTGCCCAGCGCCAGCGCGAGCAAATCGCGTTTGGGGACGGTTAATGCGCATCATCGTCCTCACAGGGTTGTCAGGCGCGGGCAAAAGCGTTGCCCTTAATCTTCTTGAAGACGAGGGCTTTTATTGCATCGACAACCTGCCGGCGCCGTTGTTGCCGGCTACCGTTGAGGTTCTGAGCCGGACTGGCTACAGTCAGGTAGCCGTAGGTATTGATGCCCGCGATCCGAAAAACTTGGCCGAGGCCGTAGCGGCGATTCGCACCCTGAGCGCTCAGCATGCACTCCAGGTCTTATTTCTTGAGGCGAGCGATGATTGTTTGTTGCGGCGTTTCTCCGAGACGCGGCGCCGCCATCCGCTCAGTGTGGGTGACCGTGCCCTCAACCAGTGCATCACGGACGAGCGGGCCTTGTTGGCCGATCTGGCGGCCTTGGGGCATCGCATTGACACCAGCGGCGTGACGGCCAATGCTCTGCGTGCCTGGCTGAAGGGTTTTCTGGCGATCGGCGGAGGCGTCTTTACCTTGGTCTTCGAATCTTTTGGTTTCAAGCATGGCCTGCCGCTGGATGCTGATCTTGTTTACGATGTCCGTTGCTTGACCAATCCCCACTATCGCAGCGAATTGCGCCCCCTGACTGGGCGCGATGCCCCGGTGGCGGATTATCTGGCCGCCGATGTTCAGGTGCGAGAGATGTGGGCCGACATCCGCAGTTTTCTGGAACGCTGGGTGCCGGTCTATGTGGCGGATAACCGCGCTTATCTAACCGTAGCCCTGGGTTGCACGGGGGGGCAACACCGTTCGGTTTGGTTTGCCGAGACGCTGGCGGCCCATTTTGGTCACCGGTACCAAGTGTTGTTGCGACATCGGAATTTGCCGCTGTGAACCGCTTACCTTTGACGAGTCTGCAGGTCGGAGATTGGGGAGTGGCCTTGCTGGGTCTCGCGACCATCGTGATGCTGGCGACACAGACCCCGGTACCTAGCGGGCGTGTGGTAATTCGGCAGGCGGGCCAGATTTTCATGGAGGGTGATGTGCGCCTCAATCAGCTGATCCGGGTGCCCGGTCCGCTGGGCGTGACGGTGGTTGAATTTCGGGCCGGGCGCGTGCGCGTCGCGGCGGACCCTTCGCCGCGTCAGGTCTGTGTTCGTCAGGGCTGGCTAAGGGCTGGCGAGGCGGCAGTGTGTTTGCCGAATCGGGTCAGCGTGGAATGGGGGCGGTTGACCTATGACAGCCTCGGCTATTGAACTGATTCCCAACGAGGCCGACCGCCAGATTGCAGCGCTGGCGGCGGTGGCGGTGGGGCTAACCTTGGTCGAGGCCGTTATCCCCTTGCCCTTGCCCGGTGTCAAACCGGGGCTGGCTAACATCGTGACCCTGATCGTATTGTGGCGCTGGGGTTGGCGCGCGGCCGTCTGGGTGACGCTGCTGCGTATTGTGGCCGGGGCACTCGCCTTGGGTACCTTCCTGACGCCTACCTTTGTGCTCAGTTTCTCGGGAGGCTTGGCCAGCCTGCTGATCCTCGCGTTAGCGATCCATTTGCCGCGGCGCTGGTTTGGCCCGGTTAGCCTGTCGCTACTGGCGGGTTTTGCGCATATTGTGGCGCAGTTGGGTGTGGCTAATCTGTGGCTGATGCCACAGGTCAACCTAATCGGTCTCCTGCCCATCTTTTTAGGCGCGGCCTGGTTGACGGGATTGGCGAATGGGCTGATCGTGGTGACCTTGATGAATTCGAGACAGATCACATGAAACATGTTGCCCTGGCTTTGACGGGAGCGTCGGGCGCGGCCTATGGTCTGCGTTTGTTAGCGGCTCTGCTGGCGGCGGAGTATCGCGTCAGCTTGATGTTGTCGCAGGCAGCACGCATTGTACTGAAGCAGGAAACGGATTGGGCATTGCCCGTTGATACGGCGACCCTCACCGCGGAGCTGACGGGGCGTTATCCTGGGGGTCAGCTCGCGCTCTACGGCGAGAAAGAATGGTTCTCCCCCTTGGCCTCGGGGAGCGGGGCCGCTGATGCCATGGTGATCTGCCCGTGTAGCATGGGCACGCTGGCAGCCGTGGCGCATGGCTTGTCGGATAACCTGATCGAACGCGCCGCTGATGTGATGCTCAAAGAGCGCCGACCGTTGATCTTGGTGCCGCGCGAGACGCCTTTTTCGCTGATTCATTTGCGTAACATGACGCAGTTGGCTGAGGCCGGTGCGGTGATTCTGCCCGCCAATCCTGGCTTTTATGCGCGTCCGGAACGGGTCGAAGACCTTATCGATTTTGTTGTCGCCCGTATTCTTGACCAGTTGGGGGTGGCGCAGACTATGATTCCGCGCTGGGGAAATTTGAAAGGCTGAATATGTTGCCCGTCCGCTTGTCTGCTGCAGATCATCTTGTCATTCAATTGGATACCGCCCTGCGTACGGTGTTTTCCCGGGCCCAGTCGCGGCGTCCCTATCCCGATGCGGTGTTGTCGGAGGGTGAACTCAACGAGGTCGAACGCCGCCACGCTGCGGGGCTGATGCGTATTAATCACACGGGCGAGGTATGCGCCCAGGCACTCTACGCCGGGCAGGCCCTGACCGCTCGCAATGTCGCCGTGCAAAAAGCACTGGTTGCCGCAGCGGCTGAAGAAATTGAACACCTGGCTTGGTGCGAGAAACGCTTAGATGCCTTGGGTAGTCAAAAGAGTGTGTCCAATCCGCTGTGGTATGTCGGTTCATTTGGCCTTGGTATGTTCGCGGGCGCGTTGGGCGATAAGTGGAATCTGGGTTTCCTGGCCGAGACCGAACGGCAAGTGGAAGGCCACCTTAACGACCATCTCGAATGGCTGCCAGCGCACGATCAAAAAAGCCGCGCCGTGGTGCAGCAGATGAAGGTGGATGAAGCGAAACATGCGGATATCGCGTTGGCCCACGGTGGTGCGCCGCTGCCCGCGCCGGTTAAGCTGGCCATGCAAGGCATGGCCAAGGTGATGAAGGCGCTGGTTTACCGGGTCTGACCACGAGCCGAGGGCCTGACCCGCCTTGCCAAGGTGGGTGACTCGCTAGGCCGCAATGATCTCGAAGTCGTGCGTCATCGCGGCAGTCTTGCCAAGGATGATGCTGGCCGAGCAATATTTTTCGGCGGATAGTTTGATGGCGCGATCGACTATTTCGGGCTTGAGATTACGGCCGGTGACGGTGAAGTGCATGTGAACACGGGTGAACACCTTGGGGTGGTCGTCGGCGCGGTCGGCCTCGATGGCAACTTCGCAGGCGGTAACATCCTGACGACTTTTTTTAAGAATCATGATGACATCCACCGAGGTGCAGCCGCCCGTTCCCATCAGCAGCATTTCCATAGGGCGCGGCCCGAGGTTGCGGCCACCAATTTCGGGTGATCCATCCATGATGACGGCGTGACCGCTGTCGGCCTCGCCCATGAAGCACACATCTTCAACCCATTTCACACGCGTTTTCATTGCCTTTCCTTTCAGTCAAAGAGTGCCCGTAGCCGATACCAGACACGGCCGATGGCTTCGTGCATGGCGTAGTAGCTGTAGCGCAGGTATTGCCCATTGGGCACGAAATCCAGCGGAGTCGTCGCTGCGGTGTTGACGAAACCCGTGCCAGCGGCGATAACGGTCAGCCCGTGGCGTTCGAACTCAGCAATGGCGCGCGGCAGGTGCCAGGCCTGACTGACCAGCCAGATGCGGGTGACCCCCGCCTTTTTGAGCATATTGGCTGCATAGGCGGCATTCTCGCGGCTGTTGTCGGAGCGATCCTCGACCCAGCGGGTATGAACGCGAAAATCCCGTTCCAGCACGGCTTGCATTAACGAGGCCTCGGCTGGGCCGCCGTCGGGCGCGCCGCCGCTGACCAGAATGGGTTTTCCGGTTTGCCGCGCCAGGTAGGCGCCGTAGCGGAGGCGTTCCAGTGTCTCGCTCTTAATGTTGTCGGAGCCGAATTCGGGCGCATTGCGGTAAGCGCCGCCGCCCAAGATGACGATGGCCTCGGCCGCGTCTTTGTCGATTTGCGTCAAAGCAGGTGCCTCCAGCGAGGCCAGCAGGCGCTTGGCGAGCCACGGCGTGGACAGTAGCGTCAAGCCAAGCAGTGCAACGACGATTAGGGTCTTTCCGAGGACAGGGCGGCGGCGTCTGGCTGCTGCGCGCTGTAGCCACAGCCCCAAGAGACCGACCAGGACGAGGTTGAGCGGGGGTAGCAGGAAGGCCGCGAGCGTGTTGGTGATGAGCCAGCCGATATTCATGGAAGCGCATTATCCACGAGATGAACCGAGACGGGATGCGCAGAAGCTGGGGCTGGAGCTGCGGCGGGTGGTGAGTTGCAAACCCAACGAAGGTGGACCGACGGTGAGATGGGTTTGACATACAGAGACAGGTTCCTCTACAATCCGCCGCTTTCTCAGATTCATTAGTGCTCCGTTCGGGTTTGATCCTTGGGTGGGGTGCTTACAGTAACCGTTAAGGACAGGCCATGAAGACCTTTTCCGCTAAGCCGCACGAAGTCGTGCATGGCTGGTATGTAGTAGATGCTAACGACAAGGTGCTTGGTCGCCTTGCCTCCGAGATTGCCCGTCGTTTGCGTGGCAAGCACAAGCCCATCTACACGCCGCACTGCGATACGGGCGACTTTATCGTCGTTGTTAATGTCGACAAACTGCGCGTGACCGGGGCCAAGGACGAGGGCAAGATTTATTATCGTCACACGACCTATCCGGGTGGTATTCGTGAGACCACCTTCGCCAAGATGCAAGACAAGCATCCGGGCCGGGCTCTGGAGCTCGCTGTCAAAGGCATGTTGCCGAAAGGCCCGCTGGGCTACGCCATGCTCAAGAAGCTGAAGGTCTATGCCGGTGGCGAACATCCGCACACCGCCCAGCAACCGCAAACACTTTCTATCTAAGGTCCGCACATGATCGGTGAATACTATTACGGAACTGGCCGCCGCAAGAGCTCGGTTGCCCGCGTCTTCGTCAAGGCTGGCTCTGGCCAGATCGTCGTTAATGGCAAACCGGTGGACGAATACTTCGCCCGCGAAACGGGCCGCATGATCGTGCGGCAGCCCCTGGTTCTTGTGGATCGCCTTGCCAGCTTTGACATCATGGTGAATGTCAACGGCGGCGGTGAGTCTGGTCAAGCCGGTGCCGTGCGTCATGGCATTACGCGTGCCTTGATCGACTTCGATGTTGCCCTCAAACCGCCGCTCAAGGCCGCGGGTCTGGTAACGCGCGATGCTCGTGAGGTTGAGCGTAAGAAGGTCGGTCTGCGCAAGGCCCGTCGCCGCAAGCAGTTCTCCAAGCGTTAATTGCTGCCCTGCAAAAAAGCCGCCCACGATGGCGGCTTTTTTGTTGCCGGTATATTCTTCAGCATCCCTTTTTTGAGGTTCAAACATGATCAAGGCAGGTATCGTCGGCGGCACGGGTTACACCGGCGTGGAGTTGTTGCGTTTGTTGGCGCAACACCCGGAGGTGGAATTGACGGCTATTACCTCGCGCAAGGAGGCCGGGATGCCAGTGGCGGAGATGTTCCCGTCGCTGCGCGGCCGGGTCGATCTGGCGTTTAGCACGCCGGACGATGCCCAGCTCAAGGGTTGCGATGTGGTGTTTTTTGCGACACCTAACGGCGTGGCTATGACCCAGACCCGCGAACTGCTCGAGGCCGGCGTCAAGGTGATTGATCTGGCCGCTGACTTTCGCATCCCTGATCTCGCTGTGTGGTCGAAGTGGTATGGCATGGAACATGCCTGCCCTGACCTAGTGGCTGAGGCCGTGTACGGCCTGCCCGAAATCAACCGCGCCCAAGTCAAGGGCGCACGCCTGATTGCCAACCCGGGCTGTTACCCGACGGCCGTGCAATTGGGCTTCATGCCGCTCATTGAGGCCGGCGTGATCGATACCCATTTCCTGGTGGCGGACTGCAAATCGGGCGTGTCTGGGGCTGGGCGCAAGGCCGAAGTGCATACCCTGTTCCCCGAGGCCAGTGACAACTTCAAGGCCTATGCCGTGCCGGGCCACCGCCATCAACCGGAGATCCGGCAGGGCTTGGCGCGGATGGCTGGACACGATGTGGGACTGACCTTTGTGCCGCACCTGACGCCGCTGATCCGCGGGATTCACGCCACGCTCTACGCTCGTTTGACCAAGGACATCGACTTGCAGGTGTTGTTCGAACAGCGCTATGCCAACGAGTTTTTTGTCGATGTGCTACCCGCCAAAGGCCATCCGGAAACGCGCTCGGTGCGTGCCTCGAATCTATGCCGTATTGCTGTGCATCGCCCGCAGGGTGGAGATACCGTGGTCATCCTGTCGGTCATTGATAATCTGGTCAAGGGCGCGGCGGGTCAGGCAGTGCAGAACATGAATTTGTTGTTCGGACTTGAAGAAACGCAGGGTCTGACCCAGATTCCGGTTATGCCCTGATTGACGGGGCCGCTGGTTTATAGCATACTAAATCAGTCAACTTTTATTTGGAGTACATCATGACTGCCGCATCCCCGCTGAACTTTACCGACAACGCCGCTGCCAAGGTCAAGGCCTTGATCGAGGAAGAGGGCAATCCCGAGTTGAAACTGCGGGTCTTTGTGACTGGCGGCGGATGTTCCGGCTTCCAGTATGGCTTCACCTTCGACGAAGCTCAGAATGACGATGATTTCACCATGAACAAGGATGGCGTGACTCTGCTCATCGACTCCATGAGCATGCAATACATGACGGGTGCCGAGATTGACTACAGTGAAGGCCTAGAAGGTGCGCAGTTTGTGATTCGTAACCCCAACGCCACCACGACCTGCGGTTGTGGTTCTTCGTTCTCGGCCTGACCTAGCCTGAGTGACCTAACAGGGCGGCGCAAGCCGCCCTTATGCATGGAGATCAGGGTTATGAACGATACCGTCAAGGTCGTCGCCTGTCCGACCTGTGGCCAGGCGGTGGAATGGCGGCCTGAAAACGCTTTTCGGCCGTTCTGTTCCAAGCGTTGCAAGCTGATTGATCTGGGCGAGTGGGCTAGTGAGGGCTACCGCGTCCCTGCGGAAGAGTGGTCCAACGCGGATCTGGTATAAGTGCCCATCCCTACGCTACGGTTCCAGACGGAGCTGGGCGTTAGCGGCTAGCGGCTTTTCCCGCTCGCCAGCCCTCGCCATAAGCGGCCAGCAGCGCGGCTTTTAGCCCGGCTTGCGCATCAAGGTCATCCACGCCCATTTCGCGTTTGGCAATGGCCTGCACCACGCGAGTATCCCGGATATGGCAGGCTTTCTGTACAAAGGCCTCCCAGTCGAATGAGCCCTCTGCGCAACAATCGATCGCCAATCCGGTGGGTTCGGAAAATTGGATTTCTTCCGACTCCAGTACCTCATACAGATAGGAATACGCATCAATGCCGCCCGCCCGGGCCAAGGCCTGATGAAAATCGGGCGCATCCGCGCTATTGGCTAGACAGCGATCCAGATCGATTACGGACGCCAGCACGACCGTCTCACCCTTGAAGGAGCATTCCAAGCGGGCGAGGAGGGTGTTAGCTGAGAGCATACCGGACATCAGCGGGTCAGCGTCTTGACTCCGTCCTGCGTACCCATCAGGAACACATCGGCGCCACGCCGTGCAAATAATCCGACTGTAACGACGCCGACGATCTGGTTGATTTCGGTTTCCATGGCGACCGGGTCAACGATGCTCATGCCGTGCACATCTAGGATGACATTGCCGTTATCGGTGGTGAATCCCTCACGCAGGACCGGGTTGCCGCCGAGTTTGACGAGTTGGCGGGCGACAAAAGAGCGGGCCATGGGGATGACCTCAACCGGCAAGGGAAATTTGCCCATAACATCGACCAGCTTGCTATCGTCGGCAATGCAGATGAATTTCTTGGCGCAGGCTGCCACAATTTTTTCACGGGTAAGCGCGCCACCCCCGCCCTTGATCATGGCCATGTGGCGGGTAATCTCGTCGGCCCCATCGACATAGACCTCCATCTCGCCAACGCTGTTGAGATCCAGCACCGGGATGCCAATCATTTGTAGTCGCTCGGCAGTGGCGATGGATGAGGCCACGGCGCCATCAATGCGGCCTTTGATGGCGGCCAGCGCGGCAATAAAATGGTTGGCAGTGGAGCCGGTTCCAACGCCGATAATGCCGCTGGGCACATGTTCGATGGCGGCGTGGGCTACGGCTTTTTTGAGTTCGTCCTGAGTCATTTTTGTCGTCTCGCTATGAAGTTATCCGGAATCCCGCCAGAATAGCGGGGAAGCTCGCTCAATACAAATTGCCATGACCGATTATCTGGAAAAAATCCTGCTCGCCCGTGTCTACGATGTGGCTATCGAATCGCCGTTGGAGGTGGCCGCAAATCTGTCGCGGCGGCTGAACAATACGGTCTTGCTCAAACGCGAGGACCTGCAGCCGGTGTTTTCGTTCAAGCTGCGCGGGGCCTATAACAAGATGGCCGGCCTGACGCCGGGGCAACTGAAACGCGGCGTAGTGGCAGCCTCGGCGGGTAATCACGCGCAGGGCGTAGCCCTCTCAGCACAGCGTCTGGGCTGTGCAGCGACCATCGTCATGCCGGCGACCACGCCGCAGATCAAGGTTGATGCGGTGGCCAGTCGTGGTGCCACCGTGGTGCTGTACGGTGATTCGTATGATGAGGCCTATCACCATGCCCGGGCGTTGGCGCGGGCCGAGAAAAAAACCTTTGTGCATCCTTATGACGACCCCGAGGTGATTGCAGGGCAAGGCACCATCGGCATGGAGTTGTTGCGCCAGGCGCGGCAGCCGATTGATGCGGTGTTTGTGCCGGTGGGTGGCGGTGGGCTGATTGCTGGTATTGCGGTCTATCTCAAGCGCCTGAACCCGAAGATCAAGGTCATTGGCGTCGAGCCGGAAGAGGCCGATGCGATGGCGCGCAGCCTGTGCAAAAAGGAACGGGTGCGCTTGCCGCAGGTGGGGCTTTTTGCCGATGGTGTGGCCGTGAAAGAGGTGGGCGAAGAGACCTTCCGGCTTTGCCGGCAGTTTGTTGACGAGGTTATCCGCGTCGACAACGACGCGATTTGCGCGGCGATCAAAGATGTATTCGAGGATACCCGTTCCATCCTAGAGCCAGCTGGAGCGCTGGGCGTGGCTGGGGCTAAGGTCTGGGCGCTGCGCGAAAAGGCCAAGGGCAAGAACCTCGTGGCGATCGCCTCAGGGGCTAACATGAATTTCGATCGTCTGCGTTTTGTTGCTGAACGCGCCGAGTTGGGCGAAAAGCGCGAGGCGGTGCTGGCGGTGACAATTCCCGAAAAACCGGGCAGTTTTCGCACCTTCTGCCACTTGCTGGGCGCGCGCAGTATTACCGAGTTCAACTACCGCTTTGACGATCCGGCCGTGGCACACATCTATGTCGGCGTGCAGGTGCCCAACCGGGCCGAGGGCGAGAAGCTGGCGACGGCCCTGCAAAAACACGATTTCCCGGTGCTGGATCTGTCCGACAACGAGATGGCCAAGCTGCATATCCGCCATCTGGTTGGTGGCCGTGCGCGCGAGGCCAAGCACGAGGTCATCTACCGCTTTGAGTTTCCCGAGCGCCCGGGCGCGCTGATGCGTTTTCTCGACAGCATGAATGCGGGCTGGAATATCAGCCTGTTCCATTACCGCAACCACGGCGCCGATCACGGCCGCGTGCTGTGTGGCATCCAGGTGCCGCCGGCAGACAAGGCCAAATTCCAGAAGTTTCTCGATGGCTTGGGCTATCGTTATTGGAACGAGAGCCGCAACCCGGCTTACAAGCTGTTCTTGGCTTAGATTGCGAATCAGCAAAAAACCCGGCTTAGGCCGGGTTTTTTTGGGGCAGAGGGATTATTTCGTCTTGCAGGTCGTGATGCCAAAGGGTAGATAGGCCGGGCACCAGCTAATGACGCCGGTGGCGAGCGGAACGACGCCGATCCAAGCCCAAGTGGGGCCGCCGAGAAGAGCGGCCCAAGCGACGAGCGCCAAGCCGATGACGATACGCAGGGTGCGGTCGAGGCCGCCGACATTCGCTTGCATGTGAATCTCCACAGAGGGTTACGGGATTTCAGTATAGGCGATTCCGGCGCCGATAAACCCGGTTCCCGTCAGGGCTTATTCCAGCGCTGGGCGGCACTTTCGTCGCCAGTGCGGGCGTCGACCCACTGCCCACCGGCAGTGGTTGTTTCTTTCTTCCAGAACGGCGCGCGGGTCTTGAGGAAATCCATGATGAACTCGCAAGCGGCAAAGGCTTCGCCACGATGAGCGCTGGCTACGGCCACTAGGACGATGGGCTCGCAGGGGGCGAGGGGACCAATCCGGTGGATGACTGTAGCGTCGAGCACGGCCCAGCGTGACTGCGCCTCTTGCACAATGGCCGCAAGCGCCTTCTCGGTCATGCCGGGATAGTGTTCCAGGGCCATCTCACTGACTTGGCCCGACTCGCTCCGCACCGTGCCAAGAAAAGTGGCGATGGCTCCGACGGAGGGGTTGTTGCGATGCAAGGCGGTAACCTCGGCGTTAAGGTCGAAGACCTCGGTCTGGACAGCGATTTTCACTCTAACCTCCGGTCACGGGGGGGAAGATGGCCACTTCGTCGCCTTCGCTGAGTGGCGTGTTGAGGTCGGCCATTTCCTGATTTACCGCAATGCGGAAGTTGCGCCCCGTCGCCAGTTCGGTCGCCCAAACTCCGCCACGGTCGCGCAGGGCGCCGAGCAGATCGGCCACCGTGGCCGGCGCATTCAGCGTGAACGAGTCGCGGGATACACCCAAGGTCTCGCGTAGGCGGGCGAAAAAAAGCAGTTTCAGGTTCATGAGAGGAGGCTCGCGAAGGGAATGTACTGCACGAGGTCCCCGTGTTTTATCGGCGTATCGGCGGGGATGTCAACCAGGCCCTCGGCCCAGGCCAGGGAGGACAGGGCCCCGGAACTCTGATTTGGATAAAGGATTACTTGTCCATTTTCGATGCGGGCGCGCATGAATTCGCGCCGGTTTCCAGGCTCGAGCTTGGCAAAGCCACTGGTTAGCGTGAAGGCGTTCGGGGCCTCCGGGGTCATGCCCATGCGGGCCTGCAGGAAGGGGCGTGCAAACAGGCAGAACACGACAAAGGCCGATACGGGGTTGCCTGGCAAGCCGAGAAAATCTGTCGCGCCGATGCGGCCGAAGGCGAGGGGCTTTCCTGGTTTCATGGCGACCTTCCACATGTCGAGTCGGCCAAGTTGGGTGAGTGCAGCCTTGACATGGTCTTCCTCGCCGACGGAGACCCCACCGCTGGTGACGATGATATCGGAGCACGCGGCGGCCTGTTCCAAAGCCGAAACGGTTGCCGTCAGGGTGTCTGGGACATCGCCCAGGTCAATGACATGGCAACCTATCTGATGGAGCAAGGCGGTGAGGGTGGCGCGATTGCTATTGTAGATTTGGCCGGGTCCGAGGGCATCACCCGGGGCCTTGAGCTCGTCGCCAGTGAAGAACACGGCCACCTTGAGCGGCCGGGTGACCTGGAGGATGGCCGCTCCTGCGGCGGCGGCTAGGCCAAGTTGGGCTGGCCCCAGGCGAGTACCCGCGCTTAGAAGAGTCTGCCCCTCGGTAAAATCCTCGCCGGCGCGGCGGATATGGTCGCCTGGGCGCGGGCGGCGCACGATGCGGATCTGTTCGCCTGCGGTGACGCAGTCTTCCTGCATCACGATGGCATCGGCTCCAAGCGGGACGGGCGCGCCGGTGAAAATGCGCGCCACGCTAGCGGGGGCGAGTTCGGCCCCGATGTGGCCGGCTGGGATGCGTTGGGAGATGGGGTACAGACGGTCTTCGGCCCATTCCGCGCAACGCACGGCATAGCCGTCCATGGCCGAGTTATCGAGGGGCGGGACACTGACCCTGGCGATCAGCGGGGTGGCAAGTATGCGACCCTGGGCCAAAGCGAGTGGCAGCCATTCCGGGTTGGTCACGGGTTGAGCGGCAGAAAGCAGGGTTTGTAGGGCTTCTTCGATGCTCAGCATGGGATATCCAGTGTGTCGAGGATGAAGGCCGCGATGGCGGCGCTGTCATTGAGGTCAAAGTGGGGCAGATTGCCGGGTGGGCTGCCATCGCTGGCAACGGCAATGATTCGGGGATCGTCCGGATGCAGCCAGGGCTGGCCGTTGGTTGTGCGCCAGACTTCCAGCTTGGGCAGGTCGGCATGACGGAAGCCCTCCACTAGCACCAGGTCGCAGGGCCCGAGTCGGGCCAATAGTGCATCGAGGCCCGGTTCTGGTGCGCCGCGCAGTTCGCCGACCAGCATCCAGCGGAAGGGCGATGTCAGCATGACCTCCTGTGCGCCGGCCTGGCGGTGGCGCCATGAATCCTTGCCGGGCCGGTCAACCTCGACATCGTGGTGACTTTGTTTGATGACGGAGACCGTAATCCCACGCGCGACAAAAGCGGCCAGCAGTTTTTCGATCAGGGTGGTTTTTCCGGCACCGCTGTAGCCGGCAATACCGAGAATCTTCATGTCTCGCACGCCGCGAGGGCGGCACCCTTGAGGCCGATGTCGGGGTCAAGGACGACATGCAGCGGGATGCTGCGCATCCAGTCAGAGAAGCGGCCCTTGGCCAAAAAGGCCTCGAGAAAGGCCGGTGTTTGCAGGAAGGGCAGGATTTGCGGGGCGATACCTCCGGCCAGATAGACACCGCAGTGTGTCCCGCCGACCAGCGCCAGATCGCCGGCGACCTGCGCATAGATGCGCGCGAAGAGCTGGAGTGCAGCCACTGCGGCGGTGTCCGAACGGGCCAGGGCGGCAGCGCTGATAGCGGCCGAATCTTGTAGCGCCGGGGTTTGGTTGAGCCGGGTACACTCAAAGCGATACAGCGACAGAATGCCCGGGCCGGAGAGAATGCGTTCCACGGAGACTCGGCCATGATGGGTGCTACGCAAGAAGGCGAGCAAGGCGTCTTGTTTGGCATCCAGAGGCGCAAAGGCGATATGCCCTCCTTCACCGGGGAGCGGTCGCCAGACCTTGCTTTGCGGCGCGCAGAGAGCAACGCCAAAACCAGTGCCGGCCCCCAGAACAGCACGGGCGGTGTTGGGTTTGGGGTTGCCGGTTTGCAGGGTTTGCAGGTTTTCCGGGCTTAGGGCGCCGACTCCCCAGCCAACGGCAGCAAAGTCGTTGAGCAGGGAGAGACGCAGGCCGAGTTCGTCACCGAGTTGCTGCGCATCAATCTGCCAGCCCAAGTTGGTCAGGTTGCACGATTGGCCATCGGTGGGTCCGGCGACGGCCAAGCTGGCCCGCGTCAGGCGTTTCTGGTTGGCCAGATAGTCGCGCAGGGTGGCAGTCAGGTTGGTGTGGGTCTGGTTGAGGAAACGCTCGACCGGAGAGATGCGAACCTTGTTGCCAATGCCAACCTCGGCAATGGCGAGACGAGTGTGGGTACCACCAATATCCCCGACGAGGAGATTCATGGCTGGAGTCCCTCAATCCAGTGGCCGTACAGGCGATCGGCGATGGCCGTCATGGCGGGTAATTTGGCGGGTATTTCGGCCTGCATGACAGCGGCGCTTTGCACGGCGGGGCTGTCTGCGGCTCCGGCGAGATAATCCGCCCCGACGCGACACCATTCGTGGATCATGGGCGCAGTCATTTCGACATGGCACTGCAAGCCCAGGTGCGGGCCAAGTACAAAAGCTTGGTTGGGGCAGTACGCACTTTCCAGAATGCGGGTCGCCGCATTGGGAATTGAAAAAGTTTCGCCATGCCAGTGAAAGGCGTCAAATTGTCGGGCATTGCCCAGCCAATGTTGCGCGAGCGGGCCACCCAGTGCTGTGACGGTGCCCCAACCGATTTCTTTGACCGGGTTGGCCGATACTGTGCCGTCGAGGGCCTTGGCCAGGAGCTGGCCGCCCAGACAATGGCCCAGTACCGGGATATTGGCCGTGACCGCGGCACGGATCAGGGCCAGACTGTCGGCGATCCAGGGCAGATCATCGTTGACACTCATCGGCCCCCCCATAAAGACCAGACCCGAGCTGTCGAGCGCCGAGGCAGGTATGGGGTTGCCCTGATCAACCAGGTGAAGCACAAACGGAATGCCTTGTGAGCGCAGGAATTCGGCAATGTGACCGGGCCCTTCGCTAGGGGTATGGCGGAAAATGGTGACGGGTTTCATGATGGCGACCGAGAATTTGCGGCATTATGCCATCGCTATAAACGGATGGCCTTGACGAAAACAGGGGGTGGCATGGATCGGCGGCAATTTAGTTTGGGGGTGTTGGCCACGATGCTGACTTGGGTTGGACCTTCTGCGTGGGCAGCTGACCTATTGTTGGCTGAGGTTTATTCGGATTCGCTGGATCCGGCAGACTACTGGGTCAGCGAGAAGATGGATGGGGTGCGAGCCTATTGGGATGGTCAGACTTTGCGGTTTCGCAGCGGTCGGCGTATTGCGGCGCCGGATTGGTTTGTTGCCAGTCTGCCCAAGGCCCCACTCGATGGGGAGTTGTGGCAGGGCCGCGGGACCTTTGAGGCACTCTCTGCGACGGTGCGGCGCAGCGTGCCCCGCGATGAGGAGTGGCAGGGCGTGCGTTACATGATCTTTGAGCTCCCGGGGGCCGAGGGAGATTTCACAACGCGGATCGAGGCGATGCGCCGCCTCGTAGGACATATTAATCGGCGCTGGATCCAGACGGTCGAGCAGTTTCGAGTGGCCGACCGGGCCGAGCTGCAGCGCCGTCTGGAGGCCGTAGTTGCGCAAGGGGGCGAGGGCTTGATGTTGCATCGGGCGGATGCCGTTTATGCCACAGGTCGTTCGCAGACCTTGTTGAAGCTAAAGCCCTGGCAGGATGCCGAGGCGGTCGTTATCGCTCATCAACCGGGGCAAGGTAAACACGCTGGCCGCCTGGGTGCCTTGCGGGTGCGCTCGCCGGAGGGGCTGGAATTCGATCTAGGCACCGGGTTTAGCGATGCCGTTCGGCAGGACCCGCCGCCGGTCGGCAGTACGGTGACCTACCGCTATACAGGACGCACTAGCGAGGGAATCCCGCGTTTTGCCCATTATTGGCGGCGTCGGGAAGCGGATTAATCCAGCTCGAAGGTGGCGATCAGCTCGTTGGCCGGTGGGATTGGCTTATTGGGTCTTGTCGCGCTCAATCAGGGCGTAGGCCGAGTGGTTGTGGATGGACTCAAAGTTCTCTGCTTCGACGACATAGGCGTCGATCCGCGCATCGGCGTTGAGGGAGGAGGCCACATCGCGCACGAGGTCTTCGACGAATTTGGGGTTGTCGTAAGCGCGTTCGGTGACATATTTCTCGTCCGGGCGCTTGAGCAAGCCCCAGAGTTCACAGGAGCCGTTGTCTTCGGCAAAGCGGACAATTTCTTCGATCCAGACAAAGCTGTTGGTGCGCACCGTAAGCGTGACATGCGAGCGCTGGTTGTGGGCGCCGTAGTCAGAGATCTTCTTGGAGCACGGACACAGGCTGGTGACCGGCACCACGACCTTGATCCACTGCTGATACCGGCCCTTGTCGACCTCGCCAATAAAGGTGACATCGTAGTCAATCATGCTTTGCACGCCCGATACCGGCGCGGCTTTACGGATGAAGTAAGGGAAGCTCATCTCGACATGGCCGGATTCGGCCTCCAGGCGTTCGACCATCTGGCGCAGCATCTGCTCGAAGTTCTCGACCGAGATTTCGCGTTCATGGCTGTTGAGGATCTCAACAAAGCGAGACATGTGCGTACCCTTGAAGTGGTGCGGCAGGTACACATACATATTGAAGTTGGCGATGGTGTGCTGCACACCGGCCGACTTGTCCGCTACCTTGATCGGGTGGCGGATCGCCTTGATGCCGACCTTGTCGATGGCGATTTGCCGAGTGTCGGCGTAATTCTGTACATCGGCGATAGTTTCGGTGGCCGGGCAGGGAGCATCGGTGTTGCAGGCGATCTGGCAATCCGCGTTGCGGTCATTCTGGGACATGTTGGGGGAATTCCGTGTGAAGGTATGGGACGAATTCTACCCGAGGTTAATACCAAAGTAAATTAGTCAAGTAATGCGCGCAGGCGGTTTTCGATCCCGGCGGCATCCAACCCGCAGCGGGTGAGCAAGGTTTGCGGATCGCCATGTTCGATAAAGCGATCGGGCAGACCCAGGTGATGGATTGCGGTGGGGAGGCCCATGGCCGTCAGGGCCTCGGCCACAGCCGAGCCGGCGCCTCCCGCTAGGGCGTTTTCTTCCACGGTGAGCAAGCTACGATGGGTCTCGGCCAGGGTGCGAATGAGGTCTAGATCGAGGGGTTTGACGAATCGCATGTCGACCACGGTGGCATTGACGGCCTCGGCTGCGGTCAGCGCGACGGCAACACGGCTACCGAAGGCGAGGACGGCGATATCCTTGCCGTGCCGACGGACAACACCTCTGCCGATCGGTATGGTAGCCAGATCGGCCGGGGTCTCGACGGCTGGACCGGCGCCACGCGGGTAGCGCACAGCGGTCGGGCCTGGATGTTGGTAACAGGTTGAGAGCAAGCGCCGACACTCGGCCGCATCGGACGGGGCGGCAATAATCAGGTTGGGGATGCAGCGCAGGAAGGACAGGTCAAATGTGCCGGCGTGGGTGGGCCCATCGGCGCCGACCAGGCCACCGCGATCGACGGCGAGCAGCACGGGCAGGTTTTGCAGGGCAATGTCGTGGATGAGCTGGTCGTAGGCGCGTTGCAAGAAAGTCGAGTAAATGGCCACCACGGGTTTGACGCCTTCGCAGGCCAGGCCAGCCGCGAAAGTGAGCGCATGCTGCTCGGCAATGCCAACATCGAAGTAGCGGTCGGGATGGCGTTCGGCAAAGGCGACGAGGCCCGATCCCTCGCTCATGGCAGGCGTAATGGCGTAGAGGCGTGGATCGGCTGCGGCTTGGTCCAGTAACCACTGGCCGAACACCTCAGTATAGGTGGGCTGGCCGCCGGTAGTGGCCTCGAAGCCGGCCTCGACCTTGAATTTGCCCACGCCGTGGTACAGGGTCGGCTCACTCTCGGCCGGCTCGTAGCCTTTACCTTTCTTGGTGACGACATGGAGCAGTTGCGGGCCATCCATTTTCTTGAGATTAGCTAGCGTGGTGATCAGGGTCGGCAGGTCGTGACCGTCGATGGGGCCGTAATAGTTAAAGCCAAATTCCTCGAACAGGGTGCTGGGGGTCACCATGCCCTTCATATGCTCCTCAGCTCGCCGCGCGAGTTCATAGAGCGGCGGCATCGTGGCAAGGATCTTTTCGCCCTGGCGACGCATTGTGTTGTAAAAGCGCCCAGAAAGCAGGCGCGTCAGGTAATTCGACAGGGCGCCAACATTGTTCGAGATCGACATCTCGTTGTCGTTCAGAACCACAATGAGATTGGCATCGGCTGCGCCAGCATTGTTGAGGGCCTCGAAGGCCATGCCGGCGGACATCGCGCCATCACCGATGATGGCTACGGCGCGGCGCTTTAAACCCGCCCGTTTCGCCGCGATGGCCATGCCCAGCGCGGCAGAGATCGAGGTGCTGGAATGGCCGGCCACAAAGCTATCGTATGCGCTTTCTTCGCGTTTCGGAAAGCCCGAGAGGCCATCGGTCTGGCGCAGGGTGGGCATCCGGTTGCGGCGGCCGGTGAGGATTTTATGGGCGTAGGTCTGGTGGCCCACATCCCAGACCAAGCGTTCGTCGGGCGTATCAAAGACGCGATGCAGGGCGATGGTAAGTTCGACTACGCCGAGGTTGGAGGCAAAATGTCCGCCGGTTTTCGAGACGCTGTGGATGATGTCGTTGCGTAGTTCGCCAGCCAGGGCGCGGAGCTCATCTAGGCTGAGGTTGCGCAGGTCGGTCGGGCTGGCGATGCGGTCGAGAATGGGGGTATCCGGGGCGCTCACTTAATAAGCCCTCGTGACAATGAAGTGCGCAATCTCGACAAGTCTCCGGGCGTTATCGCCGAAGCAGGCCACCGCCGTGCAAGCCTCTTCTACTAGCGAGTGAGCGTAGGCGCGCGCCTTGGCTGCCGGCATCAGGGTGAGGTAGGTGGCTTTGCCGTGGGCGGCATCTTTGCCGGCTGTCTTGCCCAGAGTCGCGGTATCCGCCTCGGCGTCAAGGCAGTCGTCCATCACCTGAAAGGCGAGGCCGATACAATGGGAATAACGCTCCAAGGCAGTCCGCTGCGCCGCTGTAAGAGGTTTTCCGCACAGGCCACCGAGCAGCGTGGCGGCACGGATCAAGGCGCCGGTCTTGTGAATGTGCATGAACTCCAGTTCGGCGAGATCAAGCTGTTTGCCCGTGCTGGACAGATCAACCGCCTGACCGCCGGCCATGCCGCGTGAGCCGCTCGCATGGGCCAAAAGATGCAGCATTTCGACCTGGGTGGTGGCCTCTGTGTGCAGCCCCTTGCGGGCAAGTTGCTCGAAGGCCAGCGCTTGCAAGGCATCGCCAACCAAGAGCGCAGTAGCCTCGTCGTAAGCAACATGACAGGTTGGCTTGCCGCGCCGCAGGTCGTCATCATCCATACAGGGCAGGTCGTCGTGAGTGAGCGAATAGACATGGATCAGTTCAACCGCACAGGCGGCCACCTCGGCGCGGACCAAGTCGCCGGTCACGGCCTCGGCGGCCGCGAAGACGAGTAGCGGGCGCACGCGCTTGCCACCGCCCAGGCAGGCATAGCGCATGGCCTCGTGCAGGCGATCGGGCGCAACATGGCTGGGAATAGCATGTTCAAGGACAGTTTCCATGCGCGCCTGCAGGGCACGCGACCACGCGGCAAAATCAGGCATCACCGGCCGTATCCAGGAGCAGTGGTTTGAGGCCGTCGTTTTCCAACATGGCGAGTTGTTGCTCGGCCTGAGACAGAAATTGCTGACAGAAGCGGGACAGTTCCACACCGCGTTTGTAGGCAGTCAGCGAGGCCTCCAGGGCGAGATCGCCCGCTTCCAGGGTGGCAACCAGAGACTCCAGCTCGGCGAGGGCCGTCTCGAAATCTTTGGGTGCGGTGGTTTTAGTGGTTTTGCTCATAATCAGCAGGGTGCGTGTATGCCGCTGATGATAGCCGATAAAGTCAATTTCGAGGACTTGTGCGCGGTTGCCCGGGAGGTTGGCCAAGGGGATAATCCGCCCAATTGCAGCGTTTTCCATGTGTTTCACTTCATGTCCGAACTGATACGAGCCTCCACGCTGGGCCAAGTGGGCCAAGCCCTGCCGGTGGAGAGCTACTTTGAGCCCCAGATTTATGCCCTCGAGCTGGAACGCCTGTTCCGTTCAGGGCCAGGCTATGTTGGTCATGAGCACATGGTTCCGGAACTCGGGCGCTACCAAGTCCTTGACTGGTATGCCGGGGGCGGCAAGATGCTGGTACGAAACCCCAGCGGGGTGGAACTGCTTTCCAATGTTTGCCGCCATCGTCAGGCCTTGATGTTGAAGGGGCGCGGCACGGCGCAGAACATCGTGTGCCCCTTCCATCGCTGGACCTACGACCTTGCCGGGCAATTGATGGGAGCCCCGCAGTTTCCAAGCAATCCCTGCTTGCATCTGGGCAAAAAGCCTTTGCAAAACTGGCATGGTCTGCTTTTTGAAGGCCCCTGCGACCTCAAGGCCGACCTGGCCGGGATGCGGGCTGCGACAGATCTCGATTTCAGCGGGTTCGTTTATGACAAGACGACCGTGACCGAATACGCCTTCAACTGGAAGACCTTTATTGAGGTTTATCTGGAGGATTACCATGTCGTCCCATATCACCCCGGCCTAGGCCAGTTTGTCGATTGTGACCAGTTACAGTGGGAATACGGGCCTAACTGGTCGGTGCAGACGGTCGGAGTGTATGACCATCTCAAGCGCGCCGGCTCGCCCGTCTACGACGCTTGGCGCAGTCAGGTTCTGCGCTACAACGAGGGCCGCGAGCCAAAACAGGGCGCGATTTGGCTGACGATCTATCCCAACATTATGGTTGAGTGGTATCCACATACCTTGGTGGTCTCGCACATCGTGCCGACCGGTGCGGAGTCCTGTCTCAATGTAGTTGAGTTTTATTATCCGGAAGACATCGCCCTGTTCGAACGCGAGTTCGTCGCGGCCGAGCAGGCGGCCTATCGCGAGACGGCGGTGGAGGATGACGACATCTGTTATGGCATGCACCACGGTCGCCGCGCCCTGTATCGTCAGGGCCATAATGAGACAGGCCCCTATCAATCGCCCACCGAAGATGGCATGGTGCACTTCCATGAGTGGTATCGCCGCGCCCTCTCCTCGCCGCTTTGACGGGATTATCCCAGTGCCCTTCGGGGCCCTAGGGGTGCGCATGAGTGGCCAGCGCCTGGCTGAGATCGTCTTTCTGCCTTCGGGCCACCGTCAGGTTCCAGACCCCCTCCGACCGGTAGCCCGAGCCCTGGAGGCCTATTTTGATGATCCGGCACGCCCGTTTGATGTGCCCATTACCTTGGTCGGCACCCCCTTCAGACAACGGGTCTGGGCCGCGTTGAAGCGCATTCCGGTTGGCCAAACCACGACCTACGGCCACCTGGCGCGGCAGCTTGGTAGCGGTGCCCGGGCCGTGGGGCAAGCCCTGGGCGACAACCCCATTCCCCTCATCATCCCGTGCCACCGGGTGCTCGCGGCCAGCGGGCTGGGTGGTTTCATGCATACTCAAGAGGCTCTGCAAGAGCCCTTTCCCCTCACTGTAAAACGCTGGTTGCTGACGCATGAAGGCTATTGTTCTTCCTGAGCTTGACGCCTTTTGCGACGCCCTCTGGCTGGAGGACGGCCTGGCACCGACCAGTCTGGAAAGTTATCGCCGTGATCTAACCCAATTCGCGGTGTGGGGCAAAAGGCGCGGTGAGGATTTGCTGACGACCGATGCTGTCAGCATTCAAGCCTTTTTGGCCGAGCGCACGCTGCAACAAGGCATCGCCGCGCGGAGCCTGGCCCGTCAGCTTACGGCCCTGCGCCGTTATTACCGCTGGTTGTTGCGCCAAGGCCTGCGCAGCGATGACCCGACCCTCAACATCGAAGCTCCGCGTTTGCCCCGTCCCTTGCCGAAAAATCTCAGCGAGGCCGAGGTTGAGGCCCTGCTCGCGGCGCCGCAGATCGCGACTGCACAAGGGCTGCGTGACCGTGCCATGCTCGAATTGCTTTACGCCAGCGGCTTGCGCGTCAGCGAGCTGGTCGGCCTGCCGTTTTCCGCCGTGCAGATGCAGATGGGCGTGGTGCGCGTTATGGGCAAAGGGCGCAAGGAAAGGCTCGTGCCCACCGGCGAGATCGCCCTGGACTGGCTGACCCGCTATCTGCGCGAGGCCCGCAATGACCTGCTCAACGGACGGATCAGCGATGCCCTGTTCGTTACGGCCCGTGCTGGCGCCATGACCCGCCAAGCCTTTTGGTACCTCATTAAACGCCATGCCGTACGCGCCGGAATTCGCACGGCGCTATCGCCGCACACCCTGCGTCACGCCTTTGCCACTCACCTGCTCAACCACGGCGCTGACCTGCGCGTTGTGCAAATGCTGCTCGGTCACGCCGATATCTCCACGACTCAGATCTACACCCATGTCGCGCGTGAGCGGCTGAAGCAGTTGCATGCCCAGCACCATCCACGGGGGTGAAGCGACGCGGTTTTAAGCCATCCCCTACAGGGCTTTGAACCACAGGGCCACGCCGCTGCCGAGCAAGATCAAGCTGATCAGGCGCAACATCTGGGCTTGTGTTAGGCGGGTGTGGACATGACTGCCAACCCACAAGGCGCCAAGCGTGATGGGCACCGCAGCCAGATAGGCAGACAGCAACTCCCGATGCAGGAGGAGACCGCTCACTGCGAAGGTGGTGATTCGCGCCAGGCCTTCAATAAAAAACAGGCCGGAAAAGGTGGCGCGCAACACGCCTTTGTCGAACAAGCGGTGCGAGAGGTAAATCACATACGGCGGCCCGCCGGTACCGAACAGGGCCCCAATGGCGCCGCCCGTGAGCCCGGCCGGCCAGGCCCAGCGCGGGCTGACGGGGTGGGGATGGTCGGTGTCGAGCAGCAGATTGCGCAGGGCGTACAGGATGACGAAAGCGCCCAGGCCGATCAGCATCGGCCCGGCCGGCAGCGATACCAGTAGATACGCGCCGAGGGCAACGCCCAGTAAGCCGGCGGGTAGCAGGCGACGGATCTCGGGCCAAGCGACTTTGTCGAAATGCAAGCCGCCCAAAATCAGCGAGGCGGTGAAGTCGGTGAGCAGAATGAGCGGTACGACAAAGGTCAACGGCAGGTTGAGCGCCAGCATCGGCACGGCGATGAGGCCAGAACCAAAGCCAGTGATGCCGCGGATGAAATAGGCCGCAAGCAGAATGGGCACGGCCCAAGTGAGGCTAGTGAGTTCAGGCACGGGGCGGAAGTTTCGCGGCGGGGGTGTGCACCCCTTAGCGCAGTCCGGGCATCTTGCCGGCCATACCGCGCATCATCTTGGCCATGCCCCCTTTGCCCATCGATTTCATCATCTTCTGCATTTGTTCGAACTGGCTGAGTAGACGATTAACATCTTGCACCTGTAGCCCGGCACCGGCGGCAATACGGCGTTTGCGGCTGGCCTTGAGGAGTTCGGGTTTGCGCCGTTCCAGCGGGGTCATGGAATTGATGATGCCCTCAATGCGGCGCATTTGTTGTTCGCCTTGCGCCAATTCACTGGCGCCGATTTTTTGAGTCCCCGGCAACTTGTCAACCAGACTGCCCAAGCCGCCGAGTTTTTTCATCTGCTGCATTTGTTCCTTGAAGTCTTCGAGGTCGAAGCCTTTGCCGGATTTGAGCTTTTCGACGGTCCGCCGCGCGGCGGCTTCGTCGACGCCTTTTTGGGCCTCTTCGATTAGCGATAGCACATCGCCCATACCGAGGATGCGGCTGGCCATGCGCTCGGGGTGGAAGACTTCGATGCCGGTCAGCTTTTCGCCAACGCCAACGAGTTTGATCGGCTTGCCGGTGATGTGGCGTACCGACAGCGCGGCGCCGCCGCGCGCGTCACCGTCGAGCTTGGTGAGGATGACCCCGGTCAGCGGCAAGGCTTCGTTAAACGCCTTGGCGGTGTTGACGGCGTCCTGACCTTGCATGGCATCGACGACGAACAGGGTTTCGACGGGCTTGACGGCGGCGTGGAGGGCCTGGATCTCGGCCATCATCTCGGCATCGATGGCGAGGCGGCCAGCGGTGTCGACGATCAGGACATCAAAGAAATGCTTTTTGGCGTAATCGAGCGCCGCCAGGGCGATGGCGACGGGTTTTTGGCCAACCTCGGAAGGGAAGAACTCGGCCTCGGCCTGACCGGCAACGGTTTTTAACTGCTCGATGGCGGCCGGGCGATAGACATCGGCCGAGACTACGAGGATCTTTTTCCGGCCCATGTCGCGAATGACGCGCACCAGTTTGCCGGTGGTGGTGGTCTTGCCCGCCCCTTGCAGACCGGCCATCAGGAAGACGGCAGGCGGCTGGCTGGCGAAGGACAAGGGCACAGCAGCCCCGCCCATCAACGCGGTGAGTTCTTTGTGAACCACGCCGACTAAGGCTTGGCCGGGAGTCAGGCTGCCGATAACCTCTTGGCCCAAGGCCTTGGTTTTGACCTGGTCAATGAAGGTGCGCACCACCGGCAAGGCTACATCGGCTTCTAACAGGGCGACGCGCACTTCACGCAGGGCGTCCTGGATGTTGGCTTCGGTGAGGCGGCCCTGACCGCGCAGGGTTTTGACGACGGAGCCTAAGCGTTGAGTGAGGTTGTCGAACATGGGTTTTGGGGCAAATTAGGCTAAACTGGCGACCGCTAGTCTAACAAATCGAGAACCGCCCGGATGCCTGATCTTTTGCCTTTTGTGATTTGCGCGGCTGCCTATGCGGCGCAGGCCGTTATTTTTTGGCCTGGTCGAAGCACTTCGCAACGGCCGGGTTATTGGCGGCTTGTGCCTCTGGTTCCGCTCATGTTGCATATTGCCTTGCTGCTCGGCGCATTTTTGGGTGGCGACGGGGTTAGTTTGGGCTTTGCCACCATGTTATCGGCGATTGCCGCACTTTCGGTGCTGGTCTATGGGGTCGCTTCCTGGCGGTATAGCCTGGGCGGGATGCAGGGTGTAGTGCTGGCCATTGCGGCTGTGGCCGTGCTGCTCCAGGGTCTGATGGGCGGTGGCCAGCTGATCCCGCAAAGTGAAAATCCGGCCTTCCGCGCGCATTTGCTGATGTCGATTACGGCTTACAGCCTGTTCCTGATTGCGGCCCTGCACGCGGTGTTTTTGGCGGTGGCCGAACGGGCGTTGCAGCGACCTTCGGCAAAAACGGCCCCGGTTGGGATGTTGCCGTTGCTGACCATTGAGGCCCTGTTGTTCCGCCTGCTGGAGGTTGGTTTCACGGTGCTGACCTTGACCTTGCTGACCGGCATCGTATTTTCCAAGCAGACTTTTGGTGAGCATTTGCCCTTCACGCACATGACGGTGTTCGGCATCGCCTCCTGGTTCATCTTCGCGGCACTGCTGTTGGGCCGGCACCATTACGGCTGGCGAGGCAAGCGGGCCATTTATGGCACGCTGACAGGTTTTGCCATGCTTTTCCTGTCCTACATGGGCGCCCAATTTATTCTTGAGATTGTGTTGGGACGCGTCTGACGCTACCCATCTTGAACTGTGGATGACATACCGCTTAATGCACTCCTTCTGGCTCTAGCCATATTGTTGTTGTTGTCGGCCTTTTTCTCAGGCGCCGAGACCAGCATGATGGCGGTTAACCGCTACCGTTTGCGTCATCGGGCCAAGAGTGGCCAGCGTGGGGCGCGTTTGACGGAGGCCCTGTTAGCGCGCACCGATCAGCTCCTGGCCGTCATTCTGCTCGGCAATAACCTGGTCAATGCGGCAGCGGCTTCGCTGGTGACCCTCATCACCCTGCGGCTCTTGGGAGAGAGCGAGTTTGCCCTGACCATAGCGACCCTTGGGGTCACCTTTCTGATTCTGGTTTTTTCGGAAGTGACGCCCAAGGTGCTGGCAGCGGCGCATGCCGACCGCGTCGCGCCCTGGGTCAGTTTTCCGTTGACCGTGCTGACCCGTGTGCTGAGCCCGGTGGTTTGGTTTATCAACCTGTTCGTCCGCGGTTTGATTTCCCTCCTGCGGATTCGTTTGCCGGATGCGGGTTCGGTCAATCGTATGGGGGTTGAGGAGCTGCGAACCCTGCTGGCAGAGTCGGGGCTGTTTTTGCGGCCCACCCATCGCAACATCCTGCTCAATTTGTTCGAACTGGAAAAAATCAGCGTTGATGATGTCATGCATCCGCGCAATCAGATTGAGGCCATCGACATCGAACGGGAGGACGAAGAGATTGTGCATCAACTGGAGACCAGCCACCATGCTTGGCTGGTGGTCTATGCCGGCGATCTGAACGAGGTGCGTGGCGTCCTGTCGGTGCGTCGGGCGCTGGCGCGGTTGCGCGACGAACCGTTTGATCGTGCCGAGTTTACGGCTAGTTTGCGGGAGCCGTATTTCATCCCCGCAGGAACGCCGCTGCTGTCGCAACTGGCCCAGTTTCAGCACAATCGCCATCGCATCGGGCTGGTGGTGGACGAGTATGGGGAACTGGAAGGTCTGCTGACTATGGCCGATATCCTGATGGAGATCGTGGGCGAGTTTGATTTGGGCCATCCTCTGGAGAACCCGGAATGGGTGGCACAAGCGGACGGCAGCTATCTCGTTGAAGGGGGCGCCAGCCTGCGCGATCTGAATCGCAAACTGGGCCTGGAACTGCCGACCGAGGGCTCCCGCACCTTGAACGGACTCATCCTGGAGTATTTGGAGGCCATGCCAGAGCCTGATGTCACTCTACTCGTCGCGGGCTATCCGATTGAGTTGTTGCAAGTTCAGGATCGCATGGTCAAGACGGCCCGAATTTACCCGCGCCCGGATTGACGGGATATGGAACCTACGGCGATGGCAGGTTGGGATACGGTTGCGGAGCGCCGTAGCCGTCAACCGTCTGGAAATGCGGATGGGGGCGGCGGTGAGGAGGCCCTCGTCATTCGTACCCTTGAGACCCTGTTGACCACAGCCTTGGCCGAGGAGGCCTCCGATATTCACATCGAACCGGGTGAGATTGAGGCGCGGGTCCGCTATCGTCTTGATGGCGTCCTGCATGAGACGCAGCGCCTGAGCCTGGATTTGCATCTGCGTGTGGTCTCGCGCCTGAAGATCCTCGCGCGGTTGGATATTGCCGAAAAGCGGGTGCCGCAGGACGGTCATTTCAAACATGGCGGGGCCGGTGGGCAGCATGTGGATCTGCGCCTGTCCACACTACCGACCCTACACGGCGAGAAGGTGGTATTGCGCATCCTTGACTCAGCCGCCGCCTTGCGCCGCGACCTGGAAGATCTGGGTTACGAACCGGGCCAGATGACGGCGTTAATGGAGGCCATCGAACGGCCCTACGGCATGATTCTGGTGACTGGTCCGACGGGGAGCGGCAAGACGCTGTCTTTGTATGCCTGTCTGCGGCGCTTGAATAGGCAGGGGGCCAATATTTGCACCGTAGAGGATCCCGTCGAGATTCATTTGGAGGGGGTCAATCAGGTCAATGTCCATGAACGGGCGGGGCTGGATTTTGCCACGGCCCTGCGTGCCTTTCTGCGTCAGGATCCGGACATCATGATGGTCGGTGAGGTGCGCGATGCCGAGACCGCCGATATTGCGGTCAAGGCGGCGCAGACCGGCCATCTGGTGCTCTCGACTCTGCATACCAATGATGCCCCGGCTACCCTAGAGCGCCTGATGCGCATGGGCGTGGCGGGCTATAACCTGGCCTCGTCGGTGCTGCTGATTACGGCTCAGCGTCTGGTGCGCAAGCTGTGTTTGCATTGTCGGCAGCCGGTTTTTCATGATGCAGAGGTCTTGCGCGCGGCCGGCTTGACGGAGGTGGGTTTGGCTGGGTCGGAGTGGGCGGCTGGGGCGCAGGCCTATGTGGCTACCGGTTGCCCACACTGTCGTGGCACCGGATATCGCGGCCGAACTGGCATCTTTCAGGTTATGCCCATCAGCCCGGCGATTCGCACCCAGATCCTGGCCGGGGCCACTACGACAGAGGTGGCCGCGCAGTCGGCACGCGAGGGTCATCTGACCTTGCGCCAAGCCGGCCTGCTCAAGGTTCTGTCTGGAGTGACTTCCCTCGTCGAGGTCATGGCCGTGACGAATGACTGAGACTGGGCCTGTGCTTTGGGAAGTGCCACAGCAGCGCGCCTTTGCCTGGCGGGGGCGGGATGCGCAGGGTCAACGCCTAAAGGGTGAACGGCTCGCGATGGGAGCGGCGAGCCTGCGTTGGTCTCTGGCCGAGGCCGGCATCGAGGTGGACGAGGTGCGGCCGGCAGGACGGGGCTTTGGGCTTGATACCCGTTTTAATTTCCGGCTTGGACGGCAGACGGCGGCAAGGGCCCGTGACCATGTGTTGTTTATGCGCCAATTGGCAACTTTATTGCGGGCCGGTGTCCCGCTGTTGCAGGCCTTGGGCGTAACCGAGGCGAGTCAGACCAGTCCCGACCTGCGGCGGGTCATCGTGCAACTGCGGCACCAACTAGAAGGAGGGCAGACCTTATCGGTGGCGATGCAGGCCTACCCACGGCATTTTGAAGCGCTAACTTGCCGCATGATTGCGGCGGGGGAGTTGTCGGGGGCCCTGGATGTGATGTGTGACCGTGCGGCTGGTTATCAGGAGCGGATGCTGAATCTGCGCGACAAGGTGCGTACAGCCCTGTTTTATCCGGCCATGGTGCTCTTGATGGCGCTGATGCTGACCTTGGCGTTGCTGTTGTTTGTGATCCCCAGTTTTGCTCGTTTGTACGCCGATGCGGGCGCGCTCTTGCCTTGGCCGACACGGCTTGTATTGGCGATCTCGGACGGACTGATGGCGTATGGCCCCTGGCTTTTGCTCCTGTTCTTGGGCATCGGCGGCGGGGTGGTTCGATTCGGTTCGCGGTGGCCGGCCCTGCGTGCCACTCTGGACCGAATTGTTGTGCACATTCCGCTGTTGGGTGGGTTAGTCACCAAGGCCGCATTGGCACGCTGGGCAGGAACTTTTGCGGCCTTGTTCGCGGCGGGTGTCCCTTTGCGTCAGACCCTTGAGGCGGCGGGTGGTGCGGCCGGTCACACGATTTATGCCGAAGCCACGGCGTCTTTGCAGGCGGATGTGACCGCGGGGCAGATGGTGTCGGCGGCTCTGGCCCGGGCACGAGTCTTCCCGCCGATGATGGTGCAGATGGCCGCCGTGGGCGAAGAGAGTGGTTCACTGGATGGGTTGATGGCCAAGGTGGCCGATTATTATGAGCAAGAGCTTGCAGAGGCCGTGGCGCGTCTATCGAATTTGATCGAACCCGTCTTGATGGTGGTGTTGGGCCTCTTGATCGGCGGGGTCGTGATCGCGATGTATTTGCCGGTGTTTCGCATGGGGAGTGTGCTGTGATTGAGGCGCTGGTGGCCATTCTGGGTCTGGTGATCGGTAGTTTTCTCAATGTGGTCATTTATCGGTTGCCGAAACAGATGGAACACGATTGGGCTCTGCAGTGCGGGCAAACGCCGGCAGATCCTCGTCCCGGCCTGGTTTTTCCGGGATCGCGCTGCCCGCAGTGTGGACATGCGTTAGCGTGGTTCGAGAACATTCCATTGCTGAGTTTCATCGTGCAGCGCGGCCGTTGTCGGGCCTGCGCGGCGCCGATTGCAATGCGCTATCCACTCGTCGAACTGGCCGCAGCAGGTTTGGCGATGGTCGCCGTGAGGACTTTCGGTCTGACCCTGGAGGCGGTGCTGGTCATGGCTTTCCTGTGGACCCTATTGGCCTTGGCTGTTATCGATGCCCAGACCCTGTTGCTGCCGGATCGCCTGACTCTGGGGTTGCTGTGGCTCGGTTTGCTGGCCAATGCGCTCGGCTCTTGGAGCGCGCTTCCCCTGCCGGATGCGGTGTTGGGCGCGCTCGCCGGTTATGCCAGCCTAGCTGCTGTGGCCTGGGGCTATGCCCAATTGACTGGGCGCGAGGGCATGGGCCTAGGTGATGCAAAACTGCTTGCTGCGCTGGGGGCTTGGTTGGGCTGGCTGGCCTTGCCGCTAATGGTCTTGTTGGCCAGTCTGCTGGCCTTGCTGGTCGGGGGGGCGGCCTTGTGGCGCGGGCGTGCCGACCGACATACGGCCCTGCCCTTTGGCCCCTTTTTGGCCTTGGCCGGGGGCTTGGCCATTATTTGGGGACGGGAATGGATGGCGCTGTGGTTAAGTTGAGACGGCCATTTTGTGTTGGCTTAACCGGAGGCATTGGCAGCGGCAAGAGCACGGTTGCGGCCCTTTTTGCCGAGCGGGGAGTCGAGGTCGTTGATACGGACCGGCTGGCCCGTGAACTGGTCGAGCCGGGTCAAGCGGCTTTGGCAGAGATCGTGACGCAGATCGGGGCGGCTGTCCTGACGGCGGCTGGACGGCTGGATCGTGCGGCCCTGCGGCAGCGTATCGGTCGCGAACCGGAGACGCGGCGGCGGCTGGAAGCCATCCTTCATCCACGGATTCGTGCCCTGGCTGAAGAGCGTGTCTTCGCCGCTACGGCCCCGTATGTCATTCTGGTTATTCCTTTGTTGGCGGAAAACCGGGGCGCCTATGGGGAGCTGCTGGATCGGATCCTGGTGGTCGATTGCAGCCCGGAGCGGCAACTGGAACGCGTCATTCGCCGCGACGCGATGGATGCAGGACAAGCCCAAGCCATTCTGGGCGTGCAGGCCTCGCGGGCGGCCCGTCTGGCGATGGCCGACGATATTCTGAGCAACGAGGCTGATGGAGATAGAGAGGGTCTTGCCTTGCAAGTAGCGGCTTTGGATAGGCATTACAAGGTGCTAGCGGTTGCATAACGCCCATAACTGTGGCAAAAGGCTAAATTATGACCGTTGTCCATCTGCGTTCTTGCTCCTCCATGATTGTCTACGAATATCCGCTTAACGAACGGGTGCGCACTTGGTTGCGCATTGAGGATCTGTTCGCCAAGGCCTCTGAGTTCAAGGCGCGTTGCGAGCCGCGTGATCACCAGGTGGCCATGCAGGCGATTTTCGAATTGGTCGAGGTGACCGCGCGCCCCGATCTGAAGTCGGAATTGCTCCAGGAAATTGAACGCCAGCGCATCGTGTTTGAGCCGTTGCGCAGTAATCCCGCCGTCAATGGCAAGGCACTGGAGGCTGTTTTGGCCCAGATGCAGGCGACTCGCGAGACACTTCTTGCGACCTCCGGGAAACCGTGCCAGTCGCTGCGCGACAACGAGTGGTTAGCGACCATTCGTAATCGTAGTTTTATTCCTGGGGCCTCGTGCAGCTTCGACATCCCGAGCTATCACTACTGGCTGAATCGTTCGATCGAAGAACGAACCGCCGATTTGGAAGGATGGCTCGCGGTGCTGGATCCGATTCGGGATGCCGTCCAGTTGGTGATGCGTCTGCTGCGTGAGGGCCGGCAGCGTTCTGCCGTGCAGGCCGAGAAGGGGCTTTATCAGATCAATCTGGGGGGGCGAACACCGATGTTGTTGACGGTGCGTGTGCCCCCCGACTTGCCATGTGTGCCGGAGATCAGTGCCGGGAAACATGTCATCAATCTGCGTTTTGTGACCATCGACAAGCAACATCGCCCGCGCCTCTGCGAGCAGGATGTCCCCTTCGAGCTTATGTTGTAGCCCCGCTGTCAGGCCGGGTAGATCGCACCGAGGACGCGTTCGCCGCGCGCGCCGGTGACGGCGGGTAGGTTGCCGCTATGGCCTTCCAGGGTGCGTTTCGCCAACCAGGCAAAGGCTGCGGCTTCCACCCAATCAACAGCAATACCTAGAGAGTCCGTCGGCTTTATCGGCACGGCTGGAAGAAGGCTTGCCAGGCGTGAGACGAGGGTCTGGTTATGCGCGCCGCCTCCGCACAGGTAAACGGCTTGAGTGCCCGGACAATGTGAGCTGATGGCCTCGGCAATGCTCTGAGCGGTGAATTCTGTCAGGCTGGCGAGGATGTCTTCTGCCGCCGATCCGTGCGTCGTTAGGGCGAGCAACCACTCCAGGCTGAAGTCTTCCCGGCCGGTACTTTTCGGCGGAGCGGCCGATAGGAAGGGGTGAGCGAGCAGACGCGACAGAAGTGTTGTGTCAAGGCGTCCTCGAGCGGCAATGGCTCCCCCCGCATCGTATGCGCAGCCAAAAGAACGGCGTGTCCAGGCGTCCATGAGCAGGTTTCCCGGGCCACAATCCCAGCCGCGTACCAGCCCGTCGGGTGGCAGATCGGTGAGGTTGCTGATGCCGCCGATATTGACGATGACGCGGTGTTCTTCAGGGGCGCCGAAGCAATGGGCGTGGAACGCGGGGACCAAGGGCGCGCCCTGGCCGCCGGCCGCGATGTCGCGGCTACGAAAGTCAGCCACGGTGGTGATGCCCGTCAGTTCGACCAGCCGCGCCGCATTGTTAATCTGGAGGGTGTAGCCCCGGGCTGGTTGGTGACGCACGGTTTGACCATGACAGCCGATGGCGCGCACCGCCGTCGCCTTGATCTTGGCCTGGGCGAGGGTCGCGTGTGTCGCTTCGGCATAAAGCTCAGCGAGCTGATTGGCCAGGCAACAACTCTGGTCCAGTTCGTTCGGGCCGGGTTCGTGCAAGGCCAGCAGGGCGGTCTTGATCTCATTTGGATAAGGCAGCCAGCAGGTGGTCAGCAGGTTTGGGCGCGGCTGTGCGAAATCGACCAGCGCGGCATCAACCCCATCGAGGCTGGTGCCGGACATCAAGCCGAGGTAGAGGTCAGTCAAGGGCAGCGAGGTTGTGGCCACGGATCAGGCGGAGCTGATCGGCCAGCGGAGCGGCCGCCCGATTGAAGGCGGCACGCTCACGCGCCGCGAGCGGAACGGAGGTGGGCAGTTTGAGCGCTAATGGATCGCGTTGCTCGCCGTTGATGCGGAATTCGTAGTGCAGATGCGGCCCGGTGGCCAAGCCGGTTTGGCCGACATAGCCGATCACTTGGCCTTGTTTGACAGAGCCGCCGCGCCGTAGGCCCTTGGCGAAGCGTGACAGGTGGCCGTAGGCGGTGCTGTACGCGCCGCTGTGTTGTAGTTCCACCAGATTGCCGTAGCCCCCTTTGCTGCCGATGAACTGCACGCGGGCATCGGCGATGGCGCGGATCGGTGTGCCGGTCGGCGCGGCATAGTCCACACCACGGTGGGCGCGCCACTCCTGGAGGACGGGGTGGTAGCGGGCATGGCTGAAGCCGGACGAGATGCGCGAGAAGGTCATGGGTGACTTCAGGAAGGCGCGCTGCAGACTGCGCCCGGTCGGGGTGTAATAGCGGCTAGCGAAGCGCACGGCTTGATGGGCCTCCGTGCCATTGACATACTCGGCGGCCAGCAGGTTGCCAGTTTGCACCATTTGACCGTTGTAATACTGCGCCTCGTACACGACCGAGAAATGATCGCCATTCTTGAGATCACGGTGAAAGTCGATTTCTCCGGAGAATATCTCGGCCAGTTGGGTGGCAAAGTGATCCGGTACATCGGCCGCGTCCATGGCGGCATAGAGCGAATTGTTGACCGAACCGCTCTTCATGAGGGTGCGGGTTTCCAGCTGGACGGGTTCTTCCTTGGCGGTGAACGCATCGCCCTGACGGACAACGCTCAGCAGGCGCTGATTTTCGGTCAGGTGACGCAACAACAGCAACTGGCCACCTGCAGTGACTCGCACGAGGACGCTGCGACCGGGTTTGAGTTGCCGCAGGGCGCGCTGCTGCCGGGTGGCGGCCTGAACGCGTTGGGCCTCTTCGGGCGAGACACCCAGCCGGGCCAAGAGGGACGGCAGAGAATCGCCGCGCGCGATGCGTTCTTCACGCCAGAAATCGAGGGGAGCTTGCTCGGTCGAAATGGCGGCCGGCAGGGTGACTGAGCCCGTTACCGTCTCGCGCGGCAAGCCGTCGGTATCGGTGTCGGGCGCGATCGCGAAGGCGGCCACGCCACCGAACAAAGGTAAGGCGACCAACGCCATCAGCCAGCGGCGAGTGCGTGGCGAGATCCGTTCAAGGATATTCTGGGGCGGGTTATCGGCAGACATGGGCGCGAAATTTACCATGCCCCCCCCGTTGTGTCAGCCTGAGCGCGGCTTTTTTGGGCTCAGTGAGACGCAGCCTAGATCTGGGGCCGCAGGCCGCGTCCCCATCGTGGTCACCTTGTGGGTGGGCACCCGCTGCCCGCCGTGGCTAGGGCCGGTTAGGGATTAACCTGGACGCTGAGGCCTAACGCGCCGATGCGCTCGGCGTAGGCCTCCAGCCAGGCGGCCGGCAAAGGCGAGAGGTGCTCTGCCCCGGCCTGCAGGGAGGGCCGCGCCAGTCCGTACAGCAGAACCCCGGCGAGGGGCAGGTGATCGGCCAGGGCGCGGCGCAGGAAGCCCAGATAGGCCTCCGTTTCGGTGGCGTTGGGCGGTTGGCCATCCATGGCGAAGACACAGGTCTGGATGCGCGTGCGGCAGAGTCGGCTGGCGGTCGCGAGGCGGCGCATCACTCGTTGCGGTTCCTGACGCAAGCCATTGATGCGGGCGCTGCCGGCGGGCAGAGCCGAGTCGATCTTGAACCACAGTTCGCCGCCCAGCGCGTTAAGGGCCGCGAGGCCTTTCTGGACGCGGGCCTGGCCAATCAAACTGCCGTTGGTGATGAGTACCACATTGATTTTGCCGATCAGGTTGAAATCGGCCATGACCCGCCCGACGACCGCCACGGCATCGGGGAAAGCCGCCGCACTGGTGGGTTCGCCGTTGCCGGAGAAGGCAATATCCTTAAGAACGCGCAGTCCGTCGGGAACCTGCTCGGCCATAAAATGGCCGTGCACGATGTCGTGCAACAGGTGCCGCAGCTCGGCCTCCAGTTGTCCCAGATCGATGGGCGGTGGGCCGCCCCGGGTCAGGTTGGGCACCTGGCAATAGATGCAATGCCAGTTACAGGCGTTGTTCGGGTTGAGGTTGATGCCAACGGATACCCCGCCCATCCGGCGCGAAACCACCGGATAGACATAAGTCATCCCGGAGACATCCGTGTTGTGATCTACGGTTGAAAGCAGGCGGGGCGGGTTGGCATCATTCATGCGGTGGATTGTGGCACACTCGCCCGCATGGAAACCGCATCCAATAGCGACTTTGCTGTCCGCGTCTGCGCTTGGCAGCGGCAGTATGGCCGTCACGATTTGCCCTGGCAGGGGCGAGATGGCTACGCCGTCTGGGTGTCCGAAATCATGCTGCAACAAACGCAAGTCGAGACAGTCATTCCCTATTACCAGCGTTTCATGGCGCGATTCCCGGATCTGGCGACACTGGCTGCGGCTAGTCTTGACGAGGTCATGGGCCTGTGGAGCGGGCTAGGTTATTACGCCCGTGGCCGCAACTTGCATCGTGCCGCGCAGCAGATGGCCGTTACGGGTGGCTTTCCTGGCGATTTTGCCGCCATCGCCGGACTTCCCGGTGTGGGCCGCTCGACGGCCGGAGCCATTGCGGCCCTGGCACTGGGCGAACGCCAGGCCATCCTCGATGGCAATGTGCGCCGTGTCCTGTGTCGCGTCTTTGGGGTTGCAGGGTGGCCGGGCGAAGCGGCTGTGCAGGCTAAGTTGTGGCGCCTCGCCGAAGCGCTGTTGCCCGAGGTGGCCGAGATTCGCCCTTATACGCAAGGTCTGATGGACCTCGGCGCGACCCTGTGCACGCGGAGCCGGCCGCGGTGCGCCGAGTGTCCGCTGCTCGACGACTGCCTGGCCGCCCGCGAGGGGCGCCAGGCAGATTTGCCGCAGGCCCGGCCGCGCAAGACGGTGCCGGAGCGGGAGGTAGCCCTGCTAATCCTGCGTTACGCTGATCAGATCTTGCTTGAGCGGCGCCCGGCCAGTGGCCTCTGGGGCGGCCTGTGGTCGCTGCCCGAGGCTGAGCCGGATACGCCGCCAGCGTTTATCGCGCAACGCTTTGCGGCCGTGCTCGACGAGCGGCCCGAGGCTGAGGCGCTGACTCACACCTTCAGCCACTTCCGCCTCCATATTCGCCCGCGCCGCTTTGTCGTCCAGCGCTGGCCGTTACAAGAAGCGCTGCCGGGACAGGTCTGGTTGGCGCTGGATGACATAGAGGGCGCGGCCCTACCTGCCCCGGTGCGGACCCTGTTGGAACGGGAACGGTTGTGATGTGGATCGACACCCACAGTCATCTTGATGCTGCCGAGTTCGCGCTCGACCGAGCGGCGGTGTATGCCAGAGCGCGGGCCGCCGGGGTTACGACGCAGATCATTCCCGCCGTCTCGCACCCCAATATGGCTGCGGTGGCCGACTTGTGCCGGCAATTCTCCGGTTGCTTGCCGGCTTGGGGCCTGCATCCCATTTATACGCACCTGCCCGACGCCATCGCGGCCGTCCGCGTCCAGATTGAGAACTGGCGACCGGTTGCAGTGGGCGAGATCGGACTCGATCTGTTTGCTGGTCATCCCGACTTTACGGCTCAAGAACAAGTCTTCGTGGTCCAGCTCGAACTGGCGCGTGAATACGATCTACCCGTCATCCTGCACAGCCGTCGCGCGGTCGATCTTTGTCTAAAACACCTGCGCCGCATTCGCGTCCCCGGCGGCATTGCCCACGCTTTTTCCGGGAGCGCGCAACAGGCGCAGGCCTTTATCGACCTGGGTTTCAAGCTTGGTTTTGGCGGTGCGTTTACCTATCCTCGCGCCACCCGGTTGCGCCAGCTGGCCAAAGATCTGCCGCTCGCGGCCTTGGTGCTGGAGACCGATAGCCCGGACATTCCGCCTGCCTGGTTGCCGCTCGACCAGCGCCGTAATGAGCCCGGCGAATTGCCGCGCATCGCCGCTGAGCTGGCCCGCCTGCGCGGTGTCGATACCGCCACAATCGCCGCTGCCACCTCGATGAATGCCCGCGCCGTGTTGCGGCTGGAGAGCTGAAACCGTATTGTGCGTGGCATGGATAATCGCCTGTACACGATTCCCAACCTGCTCACCCTGGGGCGCTTCGTCTTGGTGCCCTTCGTCGCCTGGCGCTTGCTGGAAGGTGACTTGCCCGGAGCCTTTGTCTATTTCGTCATCGCCGCCATCACAGATTTTTTCGACGGCTATCTGGCGCGGCTTCTGAATCAGAAAAGCGCCCTTGGGGCGTGGCTCGACCCGTTAGCCGACAAGGCCATGTTGCTAACCGTCATCCTGCTCCTAGCCGATCATGGCCTGCTGCCCGTCTGGCTGGCCCTTATCGTGGTCCTGCGCGATGTCACCGTGCTGGTGGGCGCGGCCGCCTGGCTTCACCTGACTGGGCACCTCGATGTGTCGCCCACCTTGGGCGGCAAGGTCGCCACTTTTGCCGAATTTGTTCTCATTAGTCTGCTACTCGGTCAGCACCTACTCAGCGCCCAGATCGTGATGGCCTTTCCGCTACTTATCCTCATCACCGCCGCGCTGGCCGCCTTCTCTGGCACCCAATATGTCTGGCGCTGGACCCTCAAGACCCGAGCCTGGTTGAAGACCCACCCGCCAAGCCGATAGCGCTACCCTCGCCGCACCGCGTATGGGTATCCTCTCTCCTTGCGAACGGCGTGGTACTGTTCGGCCCCAAAGTTAGCCCGCTCTGGAGAAAATGGATATGTCGTTTTGGTTGCCCCTCATTCTTGCGCTACTGCCGCTAGCCGCCGGCCCCGGCTGGTTGCGGCGCGGGCTGCCGGTCGAGCGCTGCACCGAATGTTGATCGCTCAGGCACACGGATAAAGAAACTATGGCACTGAAAGCCACCATCTTCAAGATCGAACTGCAACTGTCCGACCTTGACCGAAATTATTACCAAACCCATACCCTCACCCTGGCGCGGCATCCGTCCGAGACCGACGAGCGCATGATGGTGCGGGTGATCGCCTTTGCCCTGCACGCGCACGAGGCGCTGGAGTTTGGCAAAGGGCTCTCGGCGGACGACGAACCCGATCTCTGGCGCCGCGACCTGACCGGGGCGATTGAACAATGGATCGAGGTCGGTCTGCCTGACGAAAAGCGGCTCCGCAAGGCCTCGGGCCGCGCGGCCGAGGTCATTGTTCTGACCTACGGCGGGCGCACGGCCGACCTCTGGTGGGAACAAAACCAATCCGCCCTGCGCAAACTTGGCAAACTGCGCGTGATCAACCTCGCCGCCGCCCCGACCGCCGCGCTGGCCGCCCTCGCTGCGCAAAGAACCCTGTCCCTCACCGCCCTGATTCAAGACGGCGAGATGCACTTGAGTGTGGGCGAGCAAGGGCTACACCTGGCGCCAGAAACGCGCCTGTAGCCAGCGCATTCTGGTTTCTATCCTGCATTCAGAGTTGACGCATGAGCGAAGAACGCTTGATGAATATTGAAATCAAACTGGCCTTTCAGGAAGACCAGATTGAAGCGCTCAACCGGACGGTTTATGCGCAAGAACAAAAGCTGGCCCAGCTTGAAAGCGTTTTGGTAACGATTGCCCAACAACTGCGCACCCTCTCCGAAGCGGGAAACGAAGGCCCAAGCGCAATCGAACGGCCGCCGCATTACTGAGGCAGTTTTTCAGCGGCAAATTTTTGCGCGGCGTTCGGCGGCAGCGAGGGGGTGCGGCAGGGTAAGTCGATGTGCTCTGCGCGGGTTTAGGCTTCGTTCATGAATAGGCCGCGACGGCGTTGTCGTCGTGCGTGAGCAAGGCCATCAACTTCAGGTGGATGAAGATCTTCTCGCGCCCATCTGTTTTTTCCTGCAGCACGCCGATATCTACGAGTTGCTTGAGATAGCGAGAAGCGGCTTGGCGGCCGGCGAGCTTCTTCTCGACCACATTCTGAATGCGGCAGTACGGCAGGTCGAAAATCAGATCGACCAGTTCGCGGCTGTAAATCTTTGGTGCGGCCTGCTTCACATGCGACATCGTCAGCTTCGACAATTCGCGGATCGCTGCGATCTTTGCGGTGGTCCAGCGCGCAGTGTCCTCGACGCCACGCAGCATGAAGATTAGCCAGGGTTCCCAAGCCTGCGCACGGGTCACATCGAGCAGGAGACGGTAGTAATCCATCTTGTTCTTGATGATGTAACGGCTCAGATAGAGAATCGGGAGAGTCAGCAGTTCCTCTTGGATTAGATATAGATTGTTCAGCACCCGACCGGTACGGCCGTTGCCGTCGGTGAAGGGGTGAATGGCCTCGAACTGGTAATGGCCGATCGACATGCGAATCAACGGATCGATGTCGCGTTCCTCGTGGAGGTAGCGTTCCCAGTTCGCTAGCTTCGTTCGCAATACTTCCTCGCCCACTGGCGGCGTGTAGATGACCTCGCCCGTCTGGTCGTTCGCCAACGCTGCACCTGGGACGCGACGCACCTGCATCTGTACTCCCTTGATGTGGGTGCAGACCTGTTCGGCGGTGCGCGTACTCAATGGCACCTGCCGCAGGGCGTGGAATCCCTCCATTAGCGCGAGGCTGTACCGTAGGGCCTCGCGCGTGTTTTTGTCGGCCCGTTCGTCTGCTGCGTGCGGATATTGGAACAGGCGGTCGGTTGTCGTTACTATATTTTCGATTTCCGAGCTCGCTTGCGCCTCCAGCTTCGGCAGCGAGTTGATCAGCACCCCCTGGTTCGGGATCAGTTCCGCCGCCTGTTTGAGTTCCGCTAGCGCCGCCCGTGCAGCAATACACTGCTTGAGAACGAGGCGAGTTTCTACTTCCACGCCGGGGGGTAGCGGGGGTAGATCGTTGAAGGGTTCATCGGGGCGCCAAGTGCTCATGATTTGTTTCCCATATTTTTGCGACAGAGTTTGAATGTATGTCGCCGTTCGCGACAGGTCGATAGAATGTGTCGCAATTATTATAAATTTGCAACATGTTATGCCTTAATGTCGCGCGCTGTGACAACAGCTCCTCTCTTTTCAGCGCCGAATCTCTGCCAGGCGTTTTTCCAGGCGTTTGATGGAGACGGGTTCGGGGGTTTTGAGTTCTTGAGCGAAGAGGGAGACGCGCAGTTCTTCTAGCGCCCAGCGGAATTCGGCGGCGTTTTCTCCCTTGAGGGTGGCGGCGGCTTGCAAGAGGGGGGCCATGTCGCGCTGGTGTTGGGTGTCACGAACTAGGTCGCGAGGGAGTTTTTCCAACCGGCGGTCGATGGCGGCAAGGTAACGGGACAGGTGGGCCAGGCGTTGCGGCGGGTGTTTGGCGATGAAATCGACAGAGACGAGGGCGGCGAGTTGCTGGCTGATATCGTGTGCGGCGGCGGCGCAGGGGCCGGGGAGTTTGGCAATGCGCCCGTGCAGGGCTTGGGTGGTGACGATGCATTGCGCGGCGACCTGGGCAATGCGCTCGGCCTCGCTGCCAAGGGCGCCGGAGGGAATCTGAGCTAGCGCTGCGAACGCGGTTCGGTCGCGAATTTCAGCCGGGTCGCGAATGGCGGTAGGGTTGGCGCTGGCGAGGTTGAGGGCGGCGCTGTAGAGAACATCGCGAATTAGGGTTTCGCCGTGCCCGCCCCAGAGCCCGTAGGCGAGCCAGGCTCCCTTGAGGCGGTCGGCCACGGTTTTGTGGCTTTGTTTGAGGCGTGCGCCTTGTTCCAGCCAGTACAGCCGCAATACGCCGCGCCGGTGGGCGGTGAGGGCGGCAGCGCGGTGGTCAAGGGGTTTCAGGCTGACGCTTCCGTCGTTTTCTTCAACGAGGGCGGGCCAGGCCGTGAGGGTTTGTGTGCCGCGCGGCAGGTTGATGTGTTCGGGCAGGGTGGCAAAGTCCCAGTGCGTCAGGTGCTCGCGCTCGAGATGGGTGGAGGCGCTGGCCAGATGGCTTTGCGCGGTGGAGCCGTGGGTGCTGCGCAGGGCGCCAAGATCGCGGGATTCGTCCAGGGTTTGGCCGTCGGCATCGAGCAGACGAAAGTTCATGCGCAGGTGGGGCGATAGGGTTTCTTCGCGCCAAGTGTCGCGCGGGACGCGGACGCCTGTACGGGCCCCCAGAAAATCAGAGAGGGCATCGGTGAGTGGCGTGTCGCTGGGCGTTAGGGCGGTGGCGGCGGCGCGGGCGTAGTCGGGGACGGGGACGAAGTTGCGGCGCAGGCCTTGCGGCAAGCTACGGATCAGGCCTTCGATGCGGGCGGTGATGAGCCCCGGTACTAGCCATTCACAGCGCGCCGCCGGGATTTGGTTCAGGGCCGCGACGGGGGCGATGAGGGTGACGCCGTCATCACGGGCGCCGGGCTCGAAGCGGTAGCAAAGTCGCCAGCGCTGGTCGGCCCAGTCGAGCCACTCGGGGTGGGCGGCGAAGCCGGGGTGTTGCGCCGGGAACAGGTCGGCGCGCTCCAGAAATAACAGGTTCGGGTTGGTCTTTTCGGCGTTTCGGCGCCAGCGATCAAGGCCGGCTCCGGTGTGGATGTCGTCCGGAAGACGGGCGGCAAACAGGGCGGCAATGGCGCCTTCATCGACCTCGATGCGGGCGTTACGGGTGCGCTGGGTGAGTTCGTCCAGCTCGGTGAGAAGGTCAAGGTTATGGCGGAAGAAGGGGGCGCGGCTGTCCCATTCGCCGCGCACCAAGGCGTGTAGGATGAACAGGTCGCGGCACAGGGCAGGGTCGATGGGGCCGTAATGCACGCGGCGTTCATTGACGACTGGCAGGCCGTAGAGGGTGGCGCGGAGTTTGGCGTTGACCTGGGCCGGTTTCTTTTCCCAGTGTGGGTCGCTGTAGCTGAACTTGAGCAGGTGGGCGCCGGCGGCTTCGATCCATTCTGGCTCGACGCGGGCTACGGTGCGGGCATAGACGCGGCGGGTTTCGACGATCTCGGCGGCCATGAGCCACTTGGGCTTTGGTTTTACACCGGTGCCCGGAAAGGGCAGGAAGCGGATGTCGCGGGCGCCGAGATAACTGCCGTCTTCGGTCAGAAAACCCAAGTTGCCAAGCAGGCCGGTGAGCAGGGCCTGATGGATGGGGGCGTAGCGGGTAGCCCAGGGGTCTTCGCCCGGAGCGGGCGGCTGGTCGTGGGTGGGAAAGCCAAGATCTTTCACCAGGCGGGTGAGCTGGTTGTATACCTCGCGCCATTCGCGCAGGCGGAGCGGCGAGAGGAATTCGCCGTGCAGTTGCTCGCGCAGTTTGCGCTGGGACTTGCGGTGCGCAATCTGGCGCTCAAGGTGTTGCCAAAGATTAAGGATGGCGAGGAAATCCGAACGCGGGTGGGCAAAGCGGCGGTGTTTCTCATCGGCCGCCGGGGCGCGTTCCATGGGGCGTTCGCGCGGATCTTGTACCGACAGAAAGGCGGCAATCACCAGGATCTCGTGCAGGCAGGCGTGTTGGTGGCCGGCGATCAGCATGCGGCCAATGCGCGGGTCCACCGGCAGGCGGGCCAGTTGCTGGCCCGTTTCGGTGAGGCGGTTGTCGCTAGTGATGGCTCCTAGTTCGGCGAGGAGTTGCTGACCGTCCTTGATGCGGCGTGGCTCGGGGGCGTCGAGAAAGGGGAAGTCGGCAATGTCTGGCAGGGCCAGTGACTTCATTCGCAGGATGACTCCGGCGAGCGAGGAGCGCAGCAGCTCCGGAGTTGGGTAGAGGGGGCGGGACTGGAAATCGGCCTCGGCATAGAGACGGATGCAGACCCCGGGGCCGAGTCGTCCGCAGCGACCGGCGCGTTGGTTGGCCTGAGCTTGGGCGATTTTTTCGGTCTTGAGTTGTTCGATGCGGTTTTTGAGCGAGTAGCGTTTGACGCGCGCCAGCCCGGTGTCGATGACATAGCGAATGCCGGGAACGGTGAGCGAGGTTTCGGCGACATTGGTGGCCAGCACGATGCGCCGCCCGCTGTGCGCCTGGAAGATGCGATCCTGTTCGGCAATCGACAGGCGGGCAAAGAGCGGCAGGATCTCGGTGTGATCGGGGTGATGTTTGCGCAAGGCTTCTTGCGCCTCGCGGATCTCGCGCTCGCCGGGTAGAAAAACCAGGATGTCGCCGGGGCCGTGGCGGGCCAGCTCGTCGGTGGCGGCCAGAAGGGCGGTATGCAGGTCGCCATCAGCGGCTTCCGCGGCCGCTTCGGCGTTTTCGATCGGCCGGTAACGCATCTCGACCGGATAGCTACGGCCCGAGACCTCGATAACCGGCGCGCCGTGAAACCACTTGGAAAAGCGATCGGCTTCCAGGGTGGCTGAGGAAAGGATAAGTTTCAGGTCGGGCCGGTGCGGCAGAAGGTTGTGCAGGAAGCCGAGCAGAAAGTCGATATTGAGACTGCGCTCGTGGGCCTCATCGAGAATGATCGTGTCGTAGGCTGAAAGCTGGGGGTCGCCCTGCGTTTCGGCGAGCAGGATGCCATCGGTCATGACCTTGATGCGCGTGGCCGGGCCGGCTTCGTCGGTGAAACGGACCTTCCAGCCGATGAATTGGCCAAGCGGAGTTTGTGTTTCTTGGGCCAGGCGCTGGGCGACGCTACGGGCGGCAATCCGGCGCGGTTCGGTCATACCGATGCGGTGCGGGCGGCGGGTGTCGTCATGACCTGGTTGGCCTTGTTGGGCGAGCCAGGCGAGTTTGGGTAACTGCGTGGTTTTGCCGGACCCGGTTTCGCCGCAGACGATGATGACTTGATGGCTCTGAAGGGCGGCGATGATGGCGGCGCGGTGCGCGGCAACGGGCAGGTCGCCGGGCAGTTCGATGCGGGGCACGGGGCCGGGTGCCGTAGGCGGTAAGACACGGGACATAAATCAGCGATTCAGATAACGGTGGTCATCGAAGGTGGCGATCCAGGCCGGTTTGTAAACGACGATGACGGTGATCAGCATGCCGGTCGAGAAGGCCTCGGCCCAAGCCATGAGCAGGCAATAGGGCAGGTATTGGTCGAGCAGATAATCCAGCGGGTAGGCTTCGGAGAGGGCTAAAAAACCGGTCGAGACGAGGCCGGTCAGCCCGACAGCGAGGGCGGCGCCAAAAAAGGCGTTGAGGAAGATGTAGATGAAAAAATGGTTGGGCAGACGCCGATCCACGAACCGGTACAGACGCCAGCTGAATAGGATGGGCAGGGCACCGTAGATGAGCCAGTTGATGGGCCAGGCATCAAGTTGGCCTTGCCAAAGGGCAAGCGCGGCATTGATGAGAGCAAAGGCGAGGAGGGCGAACCACGGCCCGAACATGAGGGTGAGGGCGCTGGCACCCAGGAGGTGGAAGGATAGCCCGGGGCGGATGCCGGTATGAATCATCCAGAGTCCGAGGACGGCCACCGTGGCGCCGAAGAAAATGTTGAGATCGTCTTTTTCTCGCAGGCGTTTCCAGTTGAGGCGCTTTGCCATGACCAGGAGCAGGAGAAAGGCTGTTGCCCAGAGCGGGATCAACCAGTCGGAGGGAAGGTTAGCGGTCACCAAGTTCACGCCTTGAGTATACTGCGTGCCTCTGCCTTCAAGATCTGCTGTTCATTATGCGTTTAGCCCTGTTTGACCTCGATAACACTCTATTGGCCGGTGATTCTGATTTTGAGTGGGCGCAGTTTTTGATCAGCAAGGGGGTGCTGGATCGTGAGGTTTACGAGGCCCGTAATCAGCAGTTTTATGACGATTACAAAGCGGGCTGTCTTGATATCCATGCTTTTCTGGATTTTCAATTAAAGCCGTTGGCGCGTCATCCGCGCACGCAACTGGAGATTTGGCATGCCGAGTTTATGCGTGACCAGATCATCCCGATGGTGGCTCCGGGGACGCAGGCCCTCTTGGCGCAGCATCGCGCTGACACCTGCCTGATCATCACGGCAACCAACCGTTTTGTGACGGCCCCGATTGCGCGCTATCTGGGTGTGCCCCACCTGATTGCGACTGAGCCGGAAGTGGGTGCCGATGGTGAATTTACCGGTGGTGTGACCGGCCAGCCGGCGTTTCGCGAGGGTAAGGTCGTGCGTCTGGAGGCGTGGTTGGCCGAGCGCGGGCAGGACTTTGCGACGCTAGAAGACAGCGCCTTCTATAGCGATTCGCTTAATGATCTGCCCCTTTTGGCGCGGGTGAAGACGCCTGTGGCCGTCGATCCGGACGCCACTTTGCGTGCTCATGCCGAGGCGGCCGGCTGGCCGATCTTGTCGTTGCGTTAACCGTTGCCGCTGACCGTGGCGGTAGGGTCGGTTGCGGCGCGCGCTTGGTTGCGTAACTGTAGCCGCCACAATTCGGCATAGGGGCCATTCTTTGCCAGTAGGTTGGCGTGATTGCCGCGTTCCACGATGCGCCCTTCTTCCAGAACGAGGATCTCATCGGCATCAATGACGGTCGAGAGACGGTGGGCGATGACTAGACTGCTGCGGTTTTTCGCGGCCAACTCAATCTCGGACTGAATGGCTTGTTCGGTGACCGAGTCGAGCGAGGAGGTGGCCTCGTCGAAGACCAGAATGGGCGGATTTTTGAGCAGGGCACGGGCAATGGCGACCCGTTGTTTTTCACCCCCGGAGAGTTTTAGCCCGCGTTCGCCCACGCGGGTCTCCCAGCCTTCTGGCAGGCTGGCGACAAAGGCATCGAGACGGGCGGCACGGCCGGCCTCGATTACGGCGGCGCGGTCGGCCTCGGGACGACCGTAGGCGATGTTGTAGTAGAGCGTGTCGTTAAACAAAACGGTGTCCTGGGGAACCATGCCCAAGGCGGCGCGTAGGCTGGCTTGAGTGACGGTGCGGAGGTCTTGGCCGTCGATCAGGATGCGGCCGCTGTCGACTTCGTAGAAACGGAACAGGAGGCGCGCCAGGGTGGATTTTCCGCTGCCGCTGGCACCGACCACGGCCACCTTGTGACCGGCCGGGATGGTGAAGCTGATGTCGGCGAGGATGGGGCGGCGCGGATCATAGGCAAAGCGTACGGCCTCGAAGCGCACCTCGCCTGCGGCCACGGCAAGGGCGGGTGCATCGGGTTGGTCGCGGATGTCGGGCACGCTGTACAGAAGGCCGAACAACTTTTCCATGTCAGTGAGGGCGTTGCGGATCTCGCGATAAACGGTGCCGAGAAAATTGAGCGGTATGAAGAGTTGGATCAGAAAGGCGTTGACCAATACCAGGTCGCCGAGGGTCATGCGGCCAGCGGCGACACCGTCCACGGCGAGGGACATCATGGCGATGAGGCTGGCCGAGATGATGAGGGCCTGGCCGGTGTTGAGCCAGGCAAGTGAAGCCTCGGTCCGCACGGCGGCGTTTTCAGCCTCGCTTAGGGCCGTCTTGAGCCGTTCGGCCTCAAAGGTTTCGTTGCCAAAGACTTTGACGGTCTCGAAGTTGAGCAGGCTATCAACGGCGTGGGCATTGGCACGCGCATCGGCGGCGTGCATGGCGCGCCGGTGCTCCAGCCGCCAATTGGTGACGAGCAGGGTAAAGCTGATGTAAACCGCAAGGGTGAATAGGGTGATAAGGCCAAAGGCGGGGTCATATTTGACGAACAGGATGCCGGCCACCAGGGCGATCTCGAGCAGGGTCGGGCCAATGTTGAAGAGCGAAAAATTGATCAGAAAACGAATCGAGCGGGCACCGCGCTCGATCTCGGCCGCCAGTGCTCCGGTTCGCCGGTTAAGGTGAAAGCGGAGTGACAGGGCGTGCAGGTGGCGGAACACATCGTGAATGACGCCGCGCATGGCGCGTTGCAGAACGCGGGCAAAGAGACCGTCACGCAGTTCGGTACAGGCGGTGTTGGCAAAACGCAGAACGCCATAGGCTACGACCAGTGCCAGGGGTGCGGTTAGCCGATTGGGGTTTTGCAGGTCATCAACGATTTCTTTCAGGATTAAAGGAACGCTAACCGTTGCGAGCTTGGCGGCGACCAAGAGGATAAAGGCGGTTATGACGCGGCCCCGGTGCCGCCAGACATAGGGGAACAGCGCCAGTGCCGCACGCCATTGGCTTAAGGTAACGGCGGCATTCGCTGTGGGTTCTGCGCCGATCCCTGGGGCTTGGCCGTTGGGATGCTCCATTAGGCGGCGTCGTCCAAAGCCGATAGATCGTCAGCTTCCAGGTTTGTTATGTCGGTTGTGTCTAAGGGGTGTTCAAGGGTCTCGCGCAGGAGGCGAAATAATTCGCGACTGGACTTGGGCGGCTTGCCCTGCGCGGCCTCGCGGGACGCGTTGCGGATAAGGCTACGCAGTTGCTGGGCGTCGCTGGCGGGGTGTTCCGCCATCCAGGCGGTGAGTCCGTCCGGATCGGTCAAGAGCCGCTCGCGCCAGCGTTCCAGACTGTGAAAATGGGCCTTGGCGGCGGTCGATTCGCCCCGCACATGGGCGAGCGCTTCTGCAATGGGGGTCGGATCAATCTTACGCATCAGGCGGCCGATGTATTGCAGTTGCCGGCGTTGTGCCTCGTGCTTTGGAAAACGGTGCCAGTCGAGGACGGCGTTGCGCAGGTCGTCGGGCATAGGGATGCGTTTTAACTGGTCCCGCGCCAGTTCAGTCAGGGCGCGACCCAGGGTTTGCAAGGCTTCAACCTCGTGTTTGCGCTGGGTGCGGCTGAGGGGGGTGTCGTCCGGTTGCTGATCGGGTGTGGGCATGGGCTCGGTGGTTTGCTGCGGGGCGTGCCGCGTGTGCCTGTATCATAACGGCTTTGCAGAGGGACAAGAAGGAATGGCCGAAGTGGCAGAACAAGGCTTTTCATATACGGCGCCGGCGTTGCGTGACCTGGCCCAGCAGGTGTTGGCGCAGGCTCGCTTGGCTGGGGCGACGAGTGCCGAGGTGGAGATCTCGGAGGGCTCGGGTCAGGCGGTGACCGTGCGGCACGGCGAGATTGAGACGATTGAGCATAATCGCGATAAGGCCGTGACCGTGACAGCCTATGTGGGACAGCGGCGCGGCCACGCGGCAACTTCCGACTTTTCGCCGGCGGCGTTGCACCAGACCGTTGCAAAAGCGGTCGCGATTGCTCGCTTTACGGCCGAGGATGCGTTCTCGGGCTTGGCCGATACGGACCGTTTGGCGACGCAGTTTCCGAATCTGGATTTATTTCACCCGTGGGCGCTGGAAGTGGCGGTAGCGGTGGACATGGCACGGGCCTGTGAGGCGGCGGCCCTGGCGGTGGATCGGCGAATTGGCAATACGGAAGGGGCGACGGTTAGTCAGCAGCAGGCCCAGTTTATCTATGCCAATTCAAACGGTTTTTGCGCCGGTTATCCCACCTCGCGCCATTCCATCTCGTGTTCGGTGATCGCCGAGGTAGATGGGGCCATGCAGCGAGATCACTGGTACACCAGCGCACGCGCGGCAGGCGATCTGGATCCGGCGGAGTCCGTAGGGCAGCGCGCCGGCGAACGCGCCGTGCGGCGTCTTGGCGCGCGGCGTTTGCCCACCCAAAGTTGTCCGGTGATCTTTGAGGCGCCGATTGCCACGGGATTGATCGCGAGTTTTGTCGCGGCGGTGTCGGGCGGGAATCTGTACCGAAAATCCAGCTTCTTGCAGGACAGCTTGGGTACGCAGGTGTTTCCGACTTTCCTGCAGATCGAGGAACGGCCTTTTTTGCTGCGGGGCTTGGCCTCGTCGCCGTTTGATGGCGAGGGCGTGGCGGTTAGAGACCGTGCGGTGGTGCAGGACGGCTGCGTCGAGGGTTATTTCTTGGGTAGTTACAGTGCCCGCAAGCTGGGTATGCAGAGCACCGGAAATGCTGGTGGCAATCACAACTTAATAGTTTCTTCGACGGGCGAAGATTTCGCGGCGTTATTGGCCCGGATGGGCACGGGGCTTCTGATTACTGAGCTTTTGGGGCACGGCGTCAATATGGTGACCGGCGATTATTCGCGCGGTGCGGCAGGCTTTTGGGTGGAGGGCGGTGAGATCGCCTATCCGGTTGAGGAGATTACGGTGGCAGGAAATCTGCGCACCATGTTCGCCGGCATTGCGGCTATTGGCAGTGATATGGAGACGCGGGGCTCACGGCGGGTGGGTTCGATCCTGCTTGATGCCATGCGTGTGGCCGGCGACTCTGAGGCGAGAGACGAGTGATACAGGGATCGTTGCGCATAGCGAGGTGGATTGATGCGCTCAACGAGCGGGTTGGGCGCATGGTGAACTGGTTGGTGTTGGGGCTCGTGCTGCTGTCGGCGGGCAATGCGCTCTTTCGCTATGCCTTTGGCTTGGGTTCAAACGCTTGGTTGGAATTGCAGTGGTATCTGTTTGCAGCCATCTTCTTACTCGCCGCTGGCGACACCTTGCGCCATAACGGCCATGTGCGAGTAGATGTTTTTTATAGCCGCTTTGCACCGCGCACCCAGGCGTGGATTGATTTATTCGGCACGGCAATTTTCCTGGTGCCAGTTATGGCGTTGATCCTGTGGTTTTCTTGGGAGGGCTTCTGGCTTTCCTGGCAGAGCCAGGAGGTCTCGCCTGACGAGGGAGGGCTGATACGCTGGCCGGTACGCCTTTTGTTGCCGCTGGGTTTGCTCTTGCTGATCCTGCAGGGGGTTTCCGAGATGATCAAACGGGTGGCCTTTCTGCAGGGCAAAGGCGGTTTGCTTGGCGACACAGAGGCGCAGAGCTGAGATGGGTTTTGAGTTGTTGCCGTGGATGGCCCCGCTCATGTTCATGGGTTTGGTGTTATTCATGTTGCTGGGCTATCCGGTGGCCTTTGCGTTGGCCGCCAACGGTCTGCTGTTTGCCGTGATCGGTATCCAGGCTGGCTTCTTTGAGGCGGCTTTTTTGCAGGCCCTCCCTGAGCGGGTGTTCGGGATTATGTCGAACACGGTGCTGTTGGCTATTCCGTTCTTCACCTTCATGGGCTTGATTCTGGAACGCAGTGGTATGGCCGAGGACCTGCTCGAAACTATTGGCCAGATGTTTGGTTCGGTGCGCGGCGGATTGGCCTACGCGGTGATTTTTGTCGGCGCCCTGCTTGCCGCGACTACCGGCGTGGTGGCGGCTTCGGTCATCGCCATGGGGTTGGTCTCCCTGCCCATCATGTTGCGTTACGGCTATGACAAGCGTCTAGCCAGCGGAGTGATTGCGGCCTCGGGAACCTTGGCGCAGATTATCCCGCCGTCGTTAGTGTTGATCGTGCTGGGCGATCAATTGGGCGTGTCGATTGGCGATATGTACGGCGCGGCGATGCTACCGGCACTGCTGTTGGCGGCCTTTTTTGTAATGTATGTGTTGGTGCTGTCATGGATCAGGCCGGCCAGTATGCCGGCCTTGCCGTTAGAGGCCCGCGCCTTGCATGGGGGGGCGTTGCTGCGCCGCATTTTGGTCTCGTTGCTGCCCCCGCTGGCGCTGATCTTTCTGGTCCTTGGTACCGTTTTTATGGGTATTGCTACGCCGACCGAGGGGGGTGCAATGGGGGCGGTCGGTGCGCTCGCGCTGGCGGCGGCGCATCGTCGCCTGAGTTTGCCTTTGTTACGCGAGTCCATGGGCAGCACGGCGCGGTTAACCAGTTTCGTGATGTTCATCCTGATCGGCTCGACGGTATTTGCGTTGGTGTTTCGTGGCTTGGATGGGGACCGCTGGGTCGAATCCTTGCTGACGGCGGTGCCTGGCGGCGAGATCGGTTTTTTGTTGCTGATAAACCTGTTGGTGTTTGGTCTGGGCTTTTTTATCGATTTTTTTGAGATCGCCTTCATTTTGGTCCCGTTGTTGGTCCCGGTGGTCCACGCGCTGGGGATCGATCCGGTCTGGTTTGGCGTGATGTTGGCGCTGAACATGCAGACCTCATTTTTGACTCCGCCGATGGGTTTTACCCTGTTTTATCTCAAGAGCGTTGCACCGCCCGAAATTGGCAGTCGCGACATTTATCGTGGCGTGATTCCCTTTGTGATCCTTCAACTCGTGATGCTGGCGATGGTGCTTGCCTTTCCTGAGTTTATTGGGGTGGAGCCGGACGCGACGACTGCACTTGAGGGGCTGGATATTCCCTATGATCCTGGCGCTGCGTATCAATAAGCGGGGTAAGTGGGGCCCGCTGCGGCTGAGTGCCGATACATAGACGATGGCCGTAAGGAACACGGGTTTTGGTGAAGTTCTGCTAAGAATTTGGCCGTGTGGTGTTGACGGTACGCTGTTCGATGAGTTTTTTGATTCGAAGCCGTAGGCTTCCCGGATGATGGGTAAAGGCTTAGACTGGCAGGCGTTTATTTCGCAGGAACTGGATCATGAAAAAGTTAATGATTGCGGGCGCTCTTTTGACGCTGATCAGCGGTTGTGCGACCAAGGAATATGTCCATGATTTTGTGCAGTCCAAGCTGACGCCGATAGATGCGCGGGATACCCGCCAGGATGGCCAGATTGGTGCATTGCAAACGCAGGACGGCTATTTGAGCTCGCGTATTGACGGAGTCAGTGCGCGCGTTGACGGGGCTAATGCCCGCGTTGATGGTCTGGAGGGCCGCTTTGGCGAGCACGGTCGCCGAATTGCCAATCATGAAAAGTGGCTGGATGCGCATACCTCACAAATTTCGGCCAATCAGGCTGGTGTGGCTGGCGTGCAGGCGACGGCGCGGGAGGCCTTGGAGCGCGCAATGGCGGCCGGGAGATTGGCCGAGGGCAAGTTTATTTATGAGACGGTGCTCAATGACGGGACCCTGCGTTTTCCGCTGGGTAAGTCGGTCCTTTCAGCCGAGGGGATGAAGGCGCTGGATGCCTTCGCGGCGCGCTTGCGCGGCGAGAACCGCAATGTCTTCGTAGAGATTCAGGGGCATACCGACAATACCGGGAGTGCGGCGGGTAATCAGGCATTGGGCCAGGCCCGGGCCGAGGCCGTGCGACATTATCTGGCGACGCGGGGTGCAATTCCGCTGCATCGTATGGATGTGATTTCTTATGGTGCGACCGCTCCGTTAGGCGAGAACAAAACTCGTAAGGGGCGCGAGCAAAATCGTCGTGTTGTCTTGGTGGTGTTGAAATGAGTGCATTGTTAATTGAGGATATTTGCGTCGGTGAGGGTGCCGAGGCGGTTTCTGGAAAGCTGGTGACGGTCCATTACACGGGTTGGCTGACCGACGGCACGCTGTTCGATTCCAGTCATAGCCGCAACGAGCCGTTTGAGTTTGGGCTTGGCCGCGGCCATGTGATTCGGGGCTGGGACGAGGGCGTGGCCGGCATGAAGGTGGGCGGCAAGCGCAAACTCACCATTCCACCGGAGATGGGTTACGGTGCGCGCGGTGCCGGCGGTGTGATTCCGCCCAATGCCACCCTGATCTTTGAAGTCGAGTTATTGGCGGTTTGACCTGGCAGCGGCCTGTCCGCGGGTAATGTGCGCGCCTATTTCACGCCGTTGATGTAGTTGCTGTAGCTGCCCTCGGCGATCTTGAACCAAGCAATCTCATGGCTGCGGAATGCCTTCCACGCCTCGTAAATCCGCGCGAAGTCGGGGTTTTTGGCTGCTTCTTGGGCGTAAAGTTCGAAAGCTGCGTTGTGCGCTGCGTCCAAAATGCCTTTCGGGTAGGCATGGAGCTTGACCCCTTGTTTGATCAGGCGGGCCAGGGCGGCTGGGTTTTTGGCATCATATTCGGCCAGCATCTGCACATTGGCTTCTGCGCAGGCCATGGTGAGCAGGGTTTGATAGTGCACGGGCAGCGCGTTCCACTTGTCCAGATTGACATAGATTGAGAGCTGCGGACCGCCTTCCCACCAGCCGGGATAGTAATAATGTTTGGCGACTCGCTGGAAACCGAGCTTTTCGTCGTCGTAGGGGCCGACCCATTCGGCGGCATCCAGGGTGCCGCGTTCCAGTGACGGATACACATCGCTGCCAGCGAGGGTTTGAGGGATGACGCCCAGCCGCGCCATGATCTGTCCACCCATGCCCGGGATGCGCATCTTGAGACCCTTGAGGTCGGCGAGCGAATGAATTTTGTGGCGGAACCAGCCGCCCATTTGCACTCCGGTGTTGCCACAAGGCAGGCTGACGACATGATGGCGTTTAAAGAGGTCGGCCATGAGTTGGTTGCCCCCGCCAGCGTACATCCACGCATTTTGTTGCCGCGCGGTCAGTCCGAAAGGCATGACGCAGTCAAAGGCTAGGGCGGAATTCTTGCCGATGTAGTAATAACTGGCCGAATGACCGCATTCGACGGTGCCCTTCTGTACGGCATCGAGCACCTGCAGACCGGGAACGATTTCGCCTGCGGCGTAGGGGCGAATTTGAAATTTGCCCTGGGTAGCGGCGTGGATGCGTTGGGCGACTTGCTCGGCGGCGCCATAAATGGTGTCGAGGTTTTTGGGAAAGCTGGAGGCTAGACGCCAACGGACGGTG
>Ga0209835_1000036_pt1 | contig 87519 bp, 86 predicted proteins | sample LakKivwa52mmetaG_FD_184138 | JGI IMG/M metagenome (GOLD analysis project Ga0209835, IMG submission 184138) | Anoxic lake water microbial communities from Lake Kivu, Rwanda to study Microbial Dark Matter (Phase II) - Lake Kivu water 52m metaG... | ecosystem: Environmental > Aquatic > Freshwater >...
ATCCAGTGTCGCCTTGATTTGCGTCTGCAGATTCATATCGTCTGCCGCCAGCACTAAGGCGCGCTCAGCAGCCAGCAATGCTGCTTGCACTTTGCCTTGCGCAAGCAGCACGTTGGCATAGTTATTATGTGCTGCAGCTGAGTCCGGGTGCACTTGCACTGCATGCTTCAAAGCATCCGCAGCAGCAGGCAAATCTCCTGCCAGATAAGCTGCGTTGCCCAAGCCCATGAGCAGAATCAAATTGTCCGGCCAGCGCGTTGCTGCAGTTTCGTAAGCCAGACGCCGGTCAGCATTTACCGCATTTTTTTCATAAGCAATCAGCGCCTGGGTCACATTTTCAAGGCTGGCTGTTGCAGGCAGCGTGCCGGGTTTGGAGGCAACAAACGCCCAATATTGACTGCGTGCCCAAGTGCGCTGAAAAGTGCTTAAAGTCATTTCAAAACGTGCATAGGTGCCTGAGCGCAGCCAAACTAGTTCTTCATCCAAGTCGTAGCCCACCACCACGGCATAATGCCCATGACAAGCCCAGATTCTGCATCACGACCACCACATTACCGGCTGCTATTTCACGGAGCAATGCACCCAAGTCCGGGGCAATTTTAACGGCTAGTGCGCCATGTCTTCTGGCAGCCGTCAGCATCTCTACCTGCAAACTGCCTTTACGGCTAGGGAGGTAAACCTCTGGCGCGAGCGTCTCAGGACTAACGTGAATATCAATGGCATGCAATGCGGTTGCCAGCGCGGCTGGGCCGCAATGATATTCCTCTTGTGGGAAAAATGGTGTTTCTGTTAATTCTGCATGCCGGGGTAATGTGGCATCTAACCTTACCTCACGCACACCGCTTGCCGCACAAGCGCTGAGTAGAAAAGCAAAAACCAGCATGCAGCTTTTTAGCCACAGGCTGGTTTTTTGTTGATAGCCAAACTGCATCAAATCCGGCAGATTAGCGTACAGACCTTGTGAATGGATAAACTTTGGTGAATCCTAAAATATCGGTCAGCAGCAATACCAAGAAAATCAGCACGATTGCGCCAATAATACCGCCGGCGGGCGCTGAATCGAGTTGTGATGCAACTAAACTGGCTTCTTCATCCGTCATCGCTGCAACGCGGTCTTTTGCCTGCGCAGGATCAATACCGCGTGTATCAAAGCAGCTTGCACATCTTAGCGTGATAGCGCAGCAATAATACGCGAACGGTGGTCATCTCCCGCTGCATTTAGCGTAGCACTTGCCACTTGCTCAGTGCTAATCATGGCTGCCTGTACGGTTTGAATAGAGCCGGTAAAAAGAATGGATACTGCTAAAAATGCGCTTAAAAAACGTTTAACAAAGATCATAGTAGTGCTCCTTATACCTCATTATTTTTTTAATCGTTTCATTGACTGCTGTGATAACGAGCTTTCATAAACTGCCAAAAGCTAAAATAAAGTTAACACATATTAACAATTATGTATATGAGCACATCGGCTGCCTAAAGTTAATCAGGCACCATGACCATATGAATTTTATAGCGCGCCACACCCAATTCTGAGCGCCTGCGTAGCCACCATATCGCGCCTTTTTTAACGCTTAATACACTCTCAGGCACGCCTAAATATTGCGCGATCAATATACCCAAATTAGGCTGATGCCCGACCACCAGTAATGTTTTAGTGCTGCCAAGATTAGCCAATTCGCGCTGGATAAGCTGCGGACTACTATTGATACTTAAAAATTCTTCAGTCCTGATTTCCAGCGCGCGCTGCGCGAGCAATGCCACTGCGGTCTGCTGGCAACGCTGCGCCGGACTCACCAGTGTCAAAGTTTCTGCTGGCAAACGCTTGTTGAGCCACTTCGCCATTTTAGCTGCATCCTGATGCCCGCGTTTAGTCAGCACACGGTTGGTATCGAGTCCGCTGGGACTGAAATCCTCAGCCTCTGCGTGTCGCCAGAATATCAAATCAATCGTCATGATAGCCAATCACTTATCATGGACTAATCGCTATACTTCTGCATTAAATACTGCTGCGCACTGAACAAGTTAGTCTTATTCTGTGTCATGTCTGCAGCCAATTGATAGCTGCCATCCGCCTGCAGCAACCATGCATCAAAATTATCATCCAAGTAAGCCTGGCAGCATTCCTGCAGAATGCGCATACGAAGCTTAGCGTCTTCAATCGGCCAGGCAATTTCCACGCGGCGCATCATGTTACGGTTCATCCAATCCGCACTGGATAGCCACATATACTCTTCGTCACCAATCTGGAAATAAAACACACGCGAATGCTCAAGCAAACGCCCAATGATTGAGCGCACGCGAATGCGGCCATCTAACCCTTTGGCATCCACCGGCAATATGCAGGCGCCACGCACAATTAGATCGATCTCCACACCAGCACGGCCGGCTTTAACCAGCGCCTTCACCAGCATTTCGTCTGTCAATGCGTTCATTTTCAGAATAATACGCACGGGCTTGCCCAACTTGGCAGCCGCCTCAGCAGCACGTAGCTTGGTAAGCATTTGCCGATGGAGGTTAAACGGCGCAACAAGCAGCTTATTCAAGCGCGGCAATTTCACTTGGCTGGCTATATGCCGGAATAAATGTTCCATATCGCGAGTGATCAGCTCGTTGGCAGTAAGCATGCTGAAATCGGTATATAAGCGCGCCGTTCTTGGGTTGTAGTTACCGGTTGAGACGTGCCCATAATATTTCAGGCCTCCGGCTTCTCGGCGCATGACCAGCAGCATTTTGGCATGTGTTTTTAAGCCCACGATACCATATACCACTTGCGCACCGACAGACTCCAAATCCTCGGCCCAGTTAATATTCGCTTCTTCATCAAAGCGCGCCTTGAGCTCTACAACCGCCATCACCTCTTTACCACGACGCACCGCCTCTTGCAGCAGCTTCAGCATGCGAGGGTCAGCGCCGGTGCGATAAATCGTCTGCTGTATCGACAGCACATCAGGGTCATGCACGGCCTCACGCAAAAAATCTATTACGGATTCAAAGCTCTCATAAGGCTGATGAATCAGCACATCCTGCTGCTTTAACTGATTGAAGTAGGATTGCCCTGGCACCAGCTGCTGGCTGATTTTAGGTTCATACGGTTTGAACTTGAGACTAGCGCCTTCAGCCAGATCAGCCAACTGCATCAGCCTTGCCAGATTCACCGGCCCGTGCACGCGATAAAGCGACTGCTTGGGTAGATCAAATTGCTGCAGCAGCAGTTTAGCCAGCTTTTCGTCACAGCTATTGGAAACCTCCAATCGCACCGCATCGCCGAAATTTCTCTGTACCAGGCCCTTGCGCAAGGCTGTGCGCAGATTCTTCACATCTTCCTCGTCCACCGCCAAATCTGAGTGGCGCGTGACACGGAACTGTGAAAAGCTCAACACTTCACGCCCGGTAAACAAACTTGCCAAATGCGAACGTATGACGCTGGAAAGTGAAACGAATAACTGCTGCTTACCGCTCAGATTCTTTGGCAGTTTAATCAGGCGCGGCAGCGCTCTGGGTACGCGCACAATCGCAATGTTGTTACTGCGGCCAAAAGCATCATTACCGCCTAGTGCCACGATAAAATTAAGTGACTTGTTCGCCACCTGCGGAAATGGGTGCGATGGATCCAAGGCCACTGGCACCAATAACGGACGAACATTCGATTCAAAATATTTGGCTACCCAGCGCTTTTGCTCCGCGGTACGCTCACCATGTGATACCAGACGAACGCCTTGCGCTGCCAGCATGGGCATCAGCTCATTATTAAAAATCTGATATTGTTTTTCTACCAGCGAGTGGGCTGCTTTTGCAATCGCCAGATAACTCTGCACATTCACATCTGCCTGCGCTTCATCACCACGCATCGCGTCTACATGCGGCGCCACGCGCACTTCAAAAAACTCATCCAGATTCGAAGAAACGATACACAGAAAACGCAGTCGTTCAAGCAGCGGATACTGCTGGTTTTGCGCCAGGCTCAGTACGCGCTCATTAAAAGCGAGAATGCTGAGATCTCGGTTCAGGAATTTAATAGGTGAGCTCACGATGCGCATAGATAATCAATATTTAGTTAATCAGTATTTTGATGGGTTGACTCATACTATGTACGAATGATGACAATTTAATGACAAAGCGATTAAAAAGTCATGCGCATTTAAAAGCGAAATTGCGCTATATCAAGCTTGCAAGCTTTATATATTATCTAAATTGTTGAGTATTTTGTGTGCGGTCTGTTGAATCAGATTCTTTTCTACATCACCGAAACGTTCGGCATTTTTGGCCATCAGCGCAGTTCTTGGATTATTGGCAAACACGCCATGATGTTTGATTAAGAAATGCCAATACAAGGTGGTGACCGGACAGGCGTCCGGGCCGGTTTTCTGGTCAGGCTTGTAGCGACAGCCCGCACAATAATTACTCATGCGCTTGATATAAGCACCACTCGCCACATAAGGCTTGCTGGTAAAGCGTCCGCCATTGGCATACAGTGCCATACCCGCCACATTGGGTAGCTCCACCCATTCCACCGCATCGACATACACCGCCAGATACCATGCTTCCACTTCACGCGGGTTCAACTCTGCCAGCACCCCAAACATGCCCGTGACCATCAGGCGCTGAATATGATGCGCATAACCGTAATCCAGCGTTTGCTGTATGGTTTGCCGCTGACAATTCATATGCGTATTCGCAGTCCAATACCATAGAGGCAGCTTACGCTGATGCTGATAATTATTGCTTTGCGCCATTTCCGGCATATCGAGCCAATACACACCACGGATAAATTCGCGCCAGCCGAGTATCTGGCGCACGAATCCCTCCACGCTTGCCAACGGCAGATTGTTCTGACGATAAGCGTTCACTGCCGTGGCAATCACTTCTCGCGGATTTAACAGCTTTAAATTCAGCGAACTGGAAAGCAGCGAATGCCACAAATAAGGGGATTGCTGACCATTTTGAAACTGCCACATCGCATCTTGATGGTCGCCGAAAGCGGCCAGTTTATGCGTAATAAAATCCTGCAAAAATATCAAAGCCTGATCTCGGGTCACCGGCCAGATAAAATGCCTGAGGCTGCCAGGGTGCTCAGCAAAATGCTGTTCAACATCTGCCAGCACTTCATGTGTGATCTCATCTAACGCGATTGCAGGTGGCGCAGGCAGGTTTTGCGGACCTGATTTACCGAATGACTTGCGGTTTTCCGCATCATAATTCCACACACCGCCTTCGGGGGCATCATCACGCATCAGCACGCGATGCTGTTTACGCATGTGTCGATAGAAAAACTCCATGCGCAGGGTTTTGCCACTGCCCGCCCAACGTTTGAAATCGGCCTTGCTGCAGATAAAATGCGTGTCATCGCGCAATGCTAGCGGAATTTCATGCGCTTGAGATAATGCCAGCAAATCCTGCTGCAAGCGATATTCCCCCGGCTCGCAGACTATGATTTTTTTGGGCTGCAAGACATGCACATAATGCTCCCAAGCCTGCTTTAAAGTCGCAAAATCATGTGTGCCCAGCTTGAGATAAATCAGCGGCCATTGCTTGGCGCGCAATACCTCTGCAAAGTGCCGCATTGCCGCCAAAAATAAGGCAATGCGCGCCTTGTGGCTCCAGACATGACCGGCTTCTGCCGCAGCCTCCACCATGAGAATTTTATCTTGTGCCGGGTCAAACGCATCCAGCGCCGGATTATCGGCATTCAGCTGATCGCCCAGAATTAAAATCAGATGACGCGTCATCGCTTACTCGCTGCCCTGCACTTACCTGAACAATATTTAACTTCAGCCCAATTTTTAGCCCAAGCCTTGCGCCATGTCATCTCGCGCCCGCACTGCATGCAGGGCTTGCTAGGAAGACTGGATTTATTACCTTTAAATGATGTGGAGGACATGCTGAAATGACTCTGCAAATAAAGAGTCGTTCATGCACTTTAAAGAATTTTTGAAATAAGCGCGGCAACCGCGGCAAAGCCAAATGGGGCGGTGACACACACACTGGAGCCGTAACCTGCACAATTCAGGCCGCTCACGGCCTGCACATCCGTGTCGCAAGTGCGGTCAGGTTGCTGCACCTGCTCATCAGAGTACACGGCAGTAATACCAAACAGCGCAGCTTTAGGCTTGGCCTTGCCCTTAATTTCCAGAGCCTTTGGGAAACCAAAATCGCGGCGCAAGCCATTGCGCACTTTGGCCAGCAGCCGATCGCCGTGCACCTGCGACAAATCTGCCAGTTTAATTTTAGTGGGGTCTAAACGCCCTCCTGCTCCACCGGTGGTGACCAGCGGAATATGATGGCTTTTGCAAAACGCTGCTATCGCCATCTTGGCTTTAGCATCATCAATGCAATCTACAATGCCGTCAAAAGACTGATTCAACATCTGAGACGCATTCTCCAGCGTCACAAAATCTTCAATTTCCGACACCGCTGCAAATGGATTAATCTGCAATATGCGCTCACGCATGGCAGTAACCTTGGCTTTGCCAAATGCGCCATCCACTGCATGCAGTTGGCGGTTTACATTGGATTCGGCAATATTATCCAGATCAATCAGCGTAATCTTACCCACGGCATTGCGCGCCAGCGCTTCTGCCGCCCAGCTGCCTACCCCGCCAATGCCAATCACGCAAATATGGCTAGCTTGCAGCTTGGCTAACCCGGCTTCACTATATAAGCGCGACACACCACCAAATCGACGCGCAAAGTCCACATCATGGTTACTCATGTCTCCAGCACCACAAAGGCCGCGGCCAGATTCTTTTCATCGCTGATACTGATATGCGTTTGTCTGATGTGGCGCTCTGCCATAAACTGCTGCAGATCTTGCGCCAAAATCAATAGGGGCTTACCCAATTCATCATGCGCAACGGCAATATTCTTCAAGGTGGCAGGTGCGCGCAGGCCGGTGCCCAAGGCTTTGGCGAATGCTTCTTTGGCCGCAAAGCGCTTGGCTAAAAAACGTGGTTTGATGTTGGAAGCGTGATAGCTGGACAGCTCGCTTTCAGCCAGAATTCTGGCTGCAAATGCATCGCCAAACTCCTCCAACGAAGATTTGATGCGGGCAACTTCGACGATATCAGTGCCAATCCCGTAAATCATCTTGCAGGCGCAAACTCTTTCATGAGCGCCTTCATTTCGCGCACCGCATTGTCCCAGCCCACAAACAAGGCATGCGCAACAACGGCATGGCCAATGTTCAGTTCTTCCAGGCCATGAATCGCCGCAATTTCATGCACGTTATGATAATGCAATCCATGCCCGGCATTCACCACCAAGCCCAAATCCAACGCATGCATCACCGCGGTTTTGATGCGAACCAGCTCAGCCTGTTTTTCTGTTTCATGCTCAGCATCGGCAAAAGTACCCGTGTGCAGTTCAATGACCGGCGCGCCCATTTTTTTTGCCGCATCAATCTGGGCAAGATCAGGGCCAATAAATAAAGAGACGCGAATGCCGGCCGCCTTGAGTTTATGTACCGCTTTTTCAACTTTGGCATAATTCGCCACCACATCCAGCCCGCCCTCCGTGGTGCGCTCTTCGCGGCGTTCAGGCACCAGGCAGACATCCTGTGGTGCCACTTTGAGGGCGATTTCTATCATCTCGTCCGTCACTGCACATTCCAGATTCATTTTAGTCTGCAGCAAAGGGCGCAACGCAAAAATATCTGCATCCTGCATGTGGCGACGGTCTTCTCGCAGATGCAGGGTAATGCTGTCTGCCCCGGCTTGCTCGGCACGCAATGCGGCTTGCACCACACTCGGATATTTAGTGCCACGCGCCTGACGGATGGTCGCAACGTGGTCGATATTGACGCCTAATTTAATCATTTTTAACTTTTCTAACGCTTTATTTAATTTAGAGATATTACCAAAACATCATGTCTATTTTGAATTCGTGCTGTATTGAAGCTCAGGCGCGGCGGAGCGCCGAAGACAGTACGAATTTGTACGGCAAGGCGCGACAACAAAGTATGAGCTTCAATACAGCATGAATCAGAAATCTTGTAAATCAATGAGCAACTGCCTTGTATGCAGCGGCTTATCGCCCAAATAATACGCCAGCAAATATCGCATCAGCTGCTTGCTCTGCTGCCTGGTCTGGGCATGACTGTAATCGTCATTCGCCATATCAATCAGCGTTTTGCCCAGCAAGGCTACGCCGCTGTCATATTTACCCATTGCACCCACCATTTTAAAAGCCCCGTGCTCGGCCTCATAACGATAGCTTTGTTTGGCATCAATCGTATCATCATCCATGTCATGGATGAGCGGAATGGCATAGCCCAGTTCTTGTAAAAACTTTAACTCAAAACGGCGCAGTGTAGTCGCCAGATCTTTTGCGCCTGCCAGCCTGTGCAAAGTATCGGCATAATAGGCAAACAGCGTTTCATGCGCATCTTCTCGCGGCAGCAGCCGCAGCAGCAATTCATTCAAATAAAAACCGCACATCAGGGCTTCACCCTGCAGCATAAGTACACTGCCGTTCCACTCTAAACTATGCAAGGTTTTCAGCTCTTGCTTGCCAGACCAAGTCGCCAGCATAGGCTGAAAGGCCTGCAGCATGCCACGCATAGCTGAACGCGGACGCCTAGCACCTTTGGCGGTGACGGCGACACGGCCAAAATCGCGCGTGAACAGCTCTACCACTAAACTGGTTTCTTTAAACGGATAAGTGTGCAGGATATAAACCGGCTGATTATCTTGTCGATGCGTCGTTGTTGAAACCATAAAAAACTATTTTTAGCCACAGATGAACATAGACAAACATGGATATAACCTTCAAATTAAATCCATAGATTTTTCAATCTTAGTGAATTGTTTAGCATTATCTGTCTTCGTCTGTGGTCAGTATCAATACCCCAAGCTCTTAAGCGCACGTTCATCATCAGCCCAGCCGCCCTTCACTTTCACCCACACTTCCAGATAAACTTTACCGCCGAATAATTTTTCCATATCTATTCTGGCTTCGGTGGAGATCTGTTTCAGCTTTTCGCCACCCTTGCCAATCAGCATGGGTTTCTGACTCTCTTTATCCACAATCACGGCGCAAAAAATACGACGCAGCTTGCCCACTGTCTTAAATTTTTCAATTTCCACCGCCACTGAGTAAGGCAGTTCATCGCCTGAGAATCTGAACACTTTCTCACGTAAAATTTCTGAAGCCAGAAAACGCTCATTTTTGTCAGTGAGCTCGTCTTCGGCATAGATGGCGGGCTGCTCTGGCAGATGTTTACGAATGGTGGTGAGCAGCTCATCAATATTCAATGTTTTTTTGGCACTTACCGGCACGATGTCGGCGAAGGGAAACTCTAGGTCAAAATCCTGAATCAATGGCAACAGATTGCCTTTATCACCCATTAAGTCCAGTTTGTTGACGACTAGAATGGTGGGGGTTTTTTCCGACAATAACTTTAATATTTGACGATCTGCATCTCCCAATTTCATCGGCTCAATCACAAACAGCACCACATCCACTTCTGACAACACCTGGGTCACGGTTTTGTTAAGGCCTTTATTCAGCGCGTTCAAATGTTTCTGCTGAAAGCCTGGCGTATCGACAAACAAAAACTGCGTATCTTCAGTGGTATGAATGCCCAGCAGACGATGGCGCGTCGTCTGTGCCTTACGCGAAGTAATGGCTAGCTTGACGCCAAGAATATGATTGAGCAGCGTCGATTTTCCGACATTCGGGCGACCGACAATCGCCACCGTCCCACATTTAAAAACGTTATCTGGCTGGGTAGTTTGATCGGTCATGATTTGGATTTTCCGGTAGATATTTTTTGAAATTCAGCGAGCGCCAGCTTGGCTGCAACCTGCTCCGCCAAACGACGGCTACTGCCTTCACCCTGCGTGCGTATGTTGTGTTTTGCGATGTAGCATTCCACGACAAACTGCTGGGCATGTGCCTCACCGCTGGTATGTGTAACGGTATATTCGGGCACTGCGATTTTTCGGCTTTGCAGCAATTCCTGCAATAAAGATTTAGGATCTTTATCAATCACCTTAGGGTCTATGGTTGCAAGCCTCTGTGCATATAAATCCAGCACAAAGGTCTGAGCTGCAGCAAAACCGCCATCAAGATAAACAGCCCCTACAATCGCTTCGAGCGCATCAGCCAATATTGAAGGTCTGCGCCAGCCTGCACTTTTCAACTCACCTTCACCCATTTTCAGGGCATCTCCCAAATGCAGGCTCTGCGAGATTTCGCTCAGCGTGGCTTCTTTTACCAACTGCGCACGCAAACGGCTCAAATCACCTTCTGCCAGATTGGGAAATTTTAAATAGAGCTGAGTGGCAATGACAAAGTTTAGCGCGCCATCCCCTAAAAACTCCAATCGCTCATTATTACGTGCGCCATGACTGCGATGCGTGAGTGCTTGTTCCAGCAGCTTAGGGTCAGCAAAACTATAACTTAAACGTTTGGCCAGTTCCTGCTGCGCGATACTTTGTGGATGCTTGCCAATCAATTAATTACCGTCGCTGCTCGCTGCAAAATCCATCAGCACACTCATGTTGCCTGCCAGCGGTTTGACTACCTGATACTCAACACTCACTACAGTAGCGCCGCTGTCACTGCGTGAAATGCTCAGATCATCGCTTGTTACAACACTGACGTAATCGATGGATGCACGTTTATCAAAAGCTGTTTTAATTTCTTTGGGCGTCATCGTATCCAATGGATCCTGCTTCATGGCTTTAAGCACTTTTTTTACCGTCATGAATTCCATGTAAACCGGTACGATACGAATGGCTGTAATAGCCACTAATACAATCAGCGCGCCTACTACCAGCATACCCAGAAAACTAATGCCGCGCTGACGGTCTGGTCGTGAATCATTTAAATGTTTTGCCATATTCCCCCCATAACGATGAAAGTCAGAATCATCAATCATGTTTAAGCGTTCTATTGAATAGCATTGCCTATTCTAGAACTGTCATCAAAATTCATCCAGATAAAAAACGCCTTGCCGACCAGATTTCTTTCCGGCACGAACCCCCAAACGCGGCTGTCGGAGCTATTGTCACGATTGTCACCCATCGCGAGATAGTTACCTGCAGGCACTACTACTTCTTCACCACTGGCGAATCTGCCGCCTATGCTGTCAGGTTCATAGCTGCCTTGCAGATCGTGAATCAAAATGTCATGTTGCACGCTGCCCAGTGATTCACGATATTTTTTTGCCGTCACCACATTCAGACCGGACATGACATACTCATAACTGCTCGCACTGCTGAGTGCAACCAACTCACCGTTCACAGTCAACTGTTTATCCTGATATTTCACACGATCACCAGGCAAACCTATCACACGCTTAATGTAATCGACCGAAGGCGCAGGCGGATAGTGAAACACAATCACATCACCACGTTTAGGCTGACCGACTTCGATAAAAGTATTATTCAAAATCGGCACCCGCAGGCCATAAGTAAATTTATTCACCAAAATAAAGTCACCCGCCAGCAGGGTAGGCATCATAGAACCTGAAGGAATTTTAAATGGCTCGACAATAAATGAGCGCACAAAAAACACCACGAGAATTACCGGGAAAAAACTTTTGGCATACTCCACCAAGATAGGCTCATCTACACCTGCCTGGCGTTTTTTGCTCAGCACCAGAATATCGAGCAGCCAGATGAATCCCGTTACCAGCAATATCACTATCATGAACAGCGCAAACATCATGGCCTTTAATTCCTATCTGTATGGGGATGGTTATTTATCTTCAACTCTGAGAATGGCGAGGAAGGCTTCCTGTGGAATCTCAACACTGCCCACTTGCTTCATACGTTTTTTGCCTTCTTTTTGTTTTTCCAGCAATTTGCGTTTACGCGTGATATCACCGCCATAACACTTAGCCAGCACATTCTTACGCATGGCTTTTACTGTCTCTCTGGCAATAATATTGGCACCGATAGAGGCCTGAATTGCCACATCGAACATCTGACGCGGAATCAGTTCACGCATTTTGGCGGCCACTTCACGGCCACGATACTGGCTGTTGCTGCGGTGCACAATCAAGCTCAATGCATCCACGCGTTCACCATTCACCATAATATCCAACTTCACCAAATCTGCAGCGCGGAACTCCAAAAACTCGTAATCCATAGAGGCATAGCCGCGTGACACCGATTTAAGTTTATCAAAGAAATCCAATACCACTTCATTCAGCGGCATTTCATAGCTCAGCATCACTTGTCGCCCCATATACTGCATGTTGCGCTGTATGCCACGCTTATTGTTGCACAGCGTCATCACAGGCCCCACATAGTCCTGCGGCATGAGCAGATTGACCACAATCATCGGTTCGCGAATTTCTTCAATACGTGATGGCTCGGGCAGACGTGAAGGGTTTTCAATCTGCACCACTTCACCGCTCTTCAGCAGCAACTCATACACCACTGTAGGCGCCGTGGTAATGAGATCCATGTCATATTCGCGTTCAAGACGTTCTTGCACAATTTCCATGTGCAGCAGACCAAGAAAACCGCAGCGGAAACCAAAACCCAAAGCTGTTGAGTTTTCCGGTTCAAACAGCAAACTTGCGTCATTCAGACTGAGTTTTTCCAGCGCGGTACGCAAGGCTTCAAACTGGTTAGACTCTACCGGATATAAACCGGCGAACACTTGCGGCTTTACTTCTTTAAAGCCAGGCAAAGCTTCCTTAGCAGGTCGGCCGGCATGGGTCACTGTATCGCCCACTTTAGCTGCAGCCAGCTCTTTAATCCCGGCAATCACAAAACCAACCTCGCCTGCCGAGAGTGCAGTTTTTTGCAGAGATTTAGGGGTAAACACACCCACCTGCTCGCATAAATATTCTGCACCGGTCGCCATCAGGCGAATTTTTTCTTTTGGCTTGAGTACGCCGTCCATGACACGTACCAGCATCACCACACCGACATAATTATCAAACCATGCATCAATCACCAGCGCTTTAAGCGGGGCTGATGCATCGCCCTTGGGCGGCGGTACTTTGGCAATCACAGCTTCCAGCACATCACGAACACCCTCACCGGTTTTGGCAGAGCAACGCACTGCATCGCTGGCATCCACTCCAATGACATCTTCAATTTCCTGAATCACACGATCAGGGTCTGCCGACGGCAAATCAATCTTATTCAATACTGCAGTCACTTCCACACCCAAGTCCAGCGCGGTGTAGCAGTTGGCCACACTCTGGGCTTCTACACCCTGGCTGGCATCCACTACCAGCAGCGCACCTTCACAGGCTGACAGCGAACGTGAAACTTCATAGCTGAAGTCCACATGTCCCGGAGTGTCAATCAAATTCAGCTGATAAATCTCGCCATCATCCGCTTTATATTGCAGTGCGGCCGTCTGCGCTTTGATGGTAATGCCGCGTTCGCGCTCGATATCCATAGAATCCAATACCTGTGCTTCCATCTCACGGTCAGCCAAGCCACCGCACATCTGAATAATACGGTCAGCCAGTGTTGATTTGCCGTGGTCGATATGAGCAATAATGGAAAAGTTACGGATATTTTTCATGGTGAATTCTTAATAAAAAGCCAAACTGCATTTAAGACAAAGCACTCAGCAAATAAGGGCGCCTGAAGCGCCCTTATTTGCTAAACGGAACAGCCGTGATTCTACAGCAAATTCAAAGGATTAAGAAAGCGCGGAATCACTTGCCAGCAGGTATTTTTACCGGTACGTACAGCGTATTCTCGCCTCGCAGCACCAGCAGCGCAACGGTTTTGCCGGCAGCAAAGCCCGCCAATTGTTTGTTGAATTGCTCCAGACTCTGCACCTCGGTATTGTTCAAGCCTAAAATCACATCACCGCGACGCACGCCTGCCTGAGCAACTGCGCCCTGCGCATCAATCACCAGCAAGCCATTTTTGCCATTTAGTTTCTTTTTCTGCTGCGGGGTAGGCTCTTTCAAAAGCAAACCGATACGATTGACTTCCGGTTTGGCTGGGCCTTTGCTGCTGGATGCCACCTCAGTCTGCTCGGTTGGCATATCGCCTACTAAGATATTCAGCGTTTTCTCACTGCCTTTGCGCAGCACTTCAACCGCTACAGTTTTGCCCGGTTTAGCCGCCCCCACTGCACGTGGCAAATCAGTTGAGTTTACAATCGGCTTACCATCAAACTTGGTAATCACGTCACCCGCTTCCAAACCGCCTTTATCAGCCGGGCCATTTTTCTCAACAGCAGCGACCAGCGCACCGTTGGTGTTTTTCATGCCGAATGATTCAGCTAGGTCTTTACTGAGCTCTTGAATGACGATGCCCAGCCAGCCACGTATCACTCTACCGTTGGCTTTCAACTGATTGGAAACCTCAAGCGCGACATCAATTGGGATACTGAATGACAAGCCCATAGAGCCGCCACTACGACTATAAATCTGTGAATTGATACCCACCACTTCGCCTGCCAGATTAAACAGAGGCCCACCTGAGTTCCCCGGATTAATCGCCACATCAGTTTGAATGAATGGTACAAAATTTTCTTGAGGCAACGCGCGGCCTTTGGCACTGACGATACCCGCAGTCATGGTGTTTTCCAAACCAAATGGTGAGCCAATGGCTGCTACCCACTCACCCACTTTCAGCTTGCTTGGGTCACCAGTGGTCACTTTAGGTAGGCCGCTGGCATCAATTTTCACCAACGCAACATCAGTACGTTTATCTGCACCAATAATCTTGGCCTTGAATTCGCGCTTGTCAGAGAGTTTAACGATCACTTCATCCGCATCAGCAACTACGTGCGCGTTAGTGAGAATATATCCATCGCTGCTGATAATAAATCCTGAACCCAGAGACTGCGATTTAAATTCCGGCTGAGCACCACCGCCGTTAGGACCTGGAATCTGTCCTGGGAAAGGGATGCCGAAACGTTTAAAAAATTCCTGCATCTGCTCATCACCATGAAATCCCGGGAATGGCATCACATTCTCGTTGCGCATGTTCTGCGTAATGCTGATATTGACCACTGCTGGCCCCTGCTTTTCTGCCAGTTCAGTAAAATCAGGCAAGTCTTTCGCATACGCACTTGTCTGCACTACAGAAATTAAGCCAAATAAAAACGCGGCTACCCAATTTCTCATCATGTATACACCTCTTAAACTTAATTTTTCAAGAATACGGACGTAACGAACGCACGACCCATGGTTGCTGCAAAGCTAGTTCGCCAAACCTAATCTGCCAAACGTAGCACCGTGGCATGACACTGTCGACGCAGGGATGTTTTTGAATTACCGTAGGCCGTTAAATGTCCTTTGACCCAAAGAAAACCCAAGACCAGGCCAAACGCTGCAAAAAGTGCCACCCACAAATCATGCTCGAATAGCTGATCAGCGGCCAAAGCAGCAACTATCATGCTGATTAAAGGCACCAGATAGAGGTAAAACACCGTGCTCAGCATAATTTTTTCATCAATGCCCACGACCACGCTATCACCTACTTTTACATCGATTATATTTTTTGCCAGAAACGCTTGGCTTTGATGGCCTAAGAGCTTACCCCAAGTTGCATTGCCACACCCTCGCTTTTGGCCGCACAGACCGCAAGCAGTTCGACGCTCAACTTCCAGCATCACATAACCGTCCAGACGCTGGGTGACTACTGCAAACTCTTCAATCATTTAAAAACCCGATAATTATTTTTTAAACACCACCGCGTTGGCAATTTGCACCACCGTAGCTTCCGGAACATCTCCAACCACGGTAACCAGATGTCCTTGATTGATATGGGTATAAAAATTGGTATTTCCAGAGCTGGAAAGCATATTTTTCTGCTGCAGTTTGATTTTGTTGTGTTTGTTGACGTGTTCAATAAACAAAGACACCGAAGCAAGCCCATCAGAAAACACGACATGCGTAACTGGCTCATCTTTGCCTTGTACCTTGCGCATCATCTGATCCACTTTGCGATAGCCTGCCGGCAAAGATTTAATTTCCCAGTCAGTAGCGCTATCTGCCCTGGCCACTAACTCAGCCTCGTGCTCCATCACATAGTTCTTGCTGTGATCAATTTTTGGTTTGAACCAATCCAGCGCGACCGCATTCATCAAGCCCAGCTGCGTAAAACTGATGCTTTCTACAACCTCATCGCGATGGTTGTACATCACCGATTTAAGCAGAAGTCCATATTCCGTATCGACCCAGAAACGATAGCTATAACGCAGTGCATCCTTGGGCACCAGCACCAGCACCTGTGCCAATCGACCAGCCACCCGCTCGGTTTCCGCCTGACGCAGGTTATAACTGACCTTAATGGAATCCAGATTCAGCGGCAACACGGCAGGAAACATATTCTGTCCGCGTCGTTTCTCAATGATCACTTTTTCGTGCTGGGGATTGTAAATCACTACATTACCACTGTGATTCAATACTTCACGCGGACTGCCATCCAGCATCACATTGCGGGCAAATTCATTTTGCCCGTCATACATATGCGTGATTTCAACCGAACGTATCTGTTTGCTAGTCTGACAAACAAAAATGCCCTTATAACTCAGGGCACGTGCTGCAGCTGCCGCTTTGTGAAGCAGCTGCCAATTGTCTTCATCAGATGCGTGGACGGTGATACTTGAACACAAAATCGCAATCAGCGTTACACTGGCAAAACTTCGGGCCAGAACAAAATACTTCATCAACATCACTCCGTGTAATTGACTGATTGGATGTAATAAGAACTGGTAGACGGAGCCGTCACCTGATGTGCATAAAGGTACTCGTTAGGAATTGCCTGTTCAGAGGTCTCTACCTGCGCCATTTCCATTGCCGGGGCAGTCATTTCTGTCTGCTGCTGCAAGGCCATCCAGCCCACCACCATCACTGCCGCAAAAGAAGCTGCCATTGACCACTTCACTGGCAATTTTTCTTTCAATTCGGCGAGTTTATGACTATTTTGCTGCGCAGCTTTAGGTGCCAGTACTGTAGGCTCCATCTCAATGCGCTGCATCAGCTTGTGCTTGAAATCCTTACTCAACATGGCATTGCCGCGCATGGCATCACCAATCAAATGATATTCACTCCAAGTTTCGGCTGCTTGCCTGCTGTTGTGCAAAGACGCAATCAAACGACCTGCATCTTCTAACGCAATTTCATCGTCCATTAAGGCTGATATTTGTTCACTCATGGTTTACTCCTAAATACTTTCCACTCTCACTTAATTTACGACGATGATTACCAGCGTTTATTTTCAGGGGTATCCAGCAATGGTCTTAACTTCAATGCAATCGTTTCACGCGCCCTGAATATGCGTGAACGTACTGTACCAATCGGGCAACCCATAATGGTTGCAATTTCTTCATAACTCAAACCTTCAATTTCGCGCAGCGTAATAGCGGTGCGCAATTCTTCAGGCAAACCTTCTACCGTGTCATTCACGGTTTGAGCAATCTGCTTGGTCATCATTGAAGATTCCGGCGTTTCAGTGGTGCGCAGCTCATTGCCGTCTTCAAAATTTTCGGCATCTTCAATTTCGATATCAGTGCTGACGGTGGGTCTGCGACCTACTGACACCAGGTAATTTTTTGCTGTGTTGATGCCAATACGATAGAGCCATGTGTAAAAAGCGCTGTCACCACGGAAATTAGGCAGTGCACGATACGCTTTAATGAACGACTCCTGAACCACATCTTCAATTTCAGATTGGTCGCGTATCATTCTAGATAAGAGTCGACCCAGCTTGCGTTGATATTTATCAACCAGCATGCCAAAAGCGCGCTTATCGCCGCGCTGCGCACGCACTACCAGCTCGTGATCGATTTCACGATTACCGGGAGATGAAGTATTCGACACTACACTCAAGTTTCTAGTCGCTTCATGGTTAGTTGGTTTGGCTTTATCATCATTTTTGTTGTGTTCGCTAGTATACCCCTGCGACACCGCCTGCATAAAACTTAATTGTGTAAATTCTTGCATCTTACTGGTTTGTATCATTCTTAGAATCCCCTCTTAATCATGATTAAACAGTCGCTACCGCGTTTACTTTGCAAACGCATGATGATTGCCACTATTGCCTTTTATGATGACCACGATACACTCTCATAAGTTCCTAGTCTTTTATGCTTCACCACTCCATTAAGATCAAAATACATGCAGCAATATGACGTTTTAATTATCGGCAGCGGCCTGGCTGGGCTGTCCCTGGCTTTGCGCACGGCACAGCACAAAAAAATCTGCCTAGTCAGCAAGCGCAGTATCAATGATTCAGCGAGCAACTGGGCACAGGGCGGTATCGCGGCAGTGCTGACTGACACGGATTCAATAGACGAACATATTCAGGACACCCTGATTGCTGGAGCCGGCTTGTGCGATGCCGCGGTCACTCGCAAAGTCGTCGAGCATGGTAAAGAAACCGTAGAGTGGTTGATAGAACAAGGCGTCAGCTTCACACGCGAACCGGACGACAGTGGCTATCATTTAACCCGTGAAGGCGGTCATAGCCGGCGTCGCATCATCCATTCTGCCGACGCAACCGGACATGCGGTACAGGTGACACTGGCGGAAAAAGTGCGGCAGCATCCGAATATCACCCTGCTTGAAAATCATATTGCGGTGGATTTAATCACTACGCAGAAATTCAAAACCAAAGATGTGGCTGCCGAGAGCAACGCCTGTTTGGGGGCCTATGTGCTGGACAACACCACCGGCAAAGTCATCACCATTGGTGCGCAAAACACTATTCTAGCCACCGGTGGTGCAGGCAAGGTATATTTGTATACCACTAATCCTGATGTCAGCACCGGTGACGGCATGGCGATGGCGTGGCGCGCAGGCTGCCGCGTAGCCAACATGGAATTTATCCAGTTTCACCCTACCTGTCTGTTTCACCCGCATGCTAAATCTTTTTTAATTTCTGAAGTGGTGCGAGGTGAAGGCGGCATTTTAAAACTGCCTGACGGTACACGTTTCATGCCGGAACACGATGCCAGAGCCGAGCTTGCTCCGCGCGATGTAGTGGCACGTGCCATTGACTTTGAAATGAAAAAACGCGGGCTGGACTGTGTGTATCTAGACATCAGCCACAAATCCCGTGAATTCATTCAAGAGCACTTTCCCAATATTTATCGCCGCTGTCTGGAGCTTGGCATTGATATCAGCCAAGCGCCGATTCCGGTGGTGCCAGCAGTACACTTTATGTGTGGCGGCGTCATGACCGATGACGTGGGTCGCACCGACATTCAGCATTTATATGCCATTGGCGAAACTGCCTGCACCGGTCTGCATGGTGCCAACCGCTTGGCCAGCAACTCACTGCTGGAATGCCTGGTATTTGGCCAATCTGCGGCTGAAGATATTCTCAGTCAGCCACAAAGGGCAGTGCCCACTCTGCCTTATTGGGACGAGAGCCGCGTGACCGATGCCGATGAAGAGGTGCTGATTTCACATACTTGGGACGAGCTGCGCCGTTCGATGTGGAACTATGTGGGCATTGTGCGCACCGATAAACGCTTAAGCCGCGCCCTGCATCGCATCCATATGCTACGCGATGAGGTACACGAGTTTTACAGCAACTTCAAAATCAGTAATGACCTGATTGAGCTGCGTAATCTGCTGCAGGTGGCTGAACTGATTGTGCGCAGCGCCATGGAACGCAAGGAAAGTCGCGGACTGCATTACAGCAAAGATCATCCCAACACTGATACCGAAGCCATACCGACTGTGCTGGAACCTTCAAATTATTACAGCCTGCTCGATAGCGACCATGGTCACCATCATTAGCGCATGTTGGCACTACGTTTAGTCATTACCAGCCTTGCATTATTTTTATGCTGTGTCGTCCACGCCAGTGAAAGTTATACCGTCAGCTATGTCTATGATGGCGACACGGTTCAAATAAGTACGTTACAGCTTGCTGATTCACAAGGTCAATTCAAACTGCGCTTAAGCGATATTGATGCGCCGGAGCGCAATCAGCCGTATGGTCTAAAAGCCAGACGTGCTCTAATGAAGCTTTGCCAGGGAACAGATGTCGAAATCGGAGTAGAAATCAGCGGTACCGACAAATATGCACGGAAATTGGGTAACTTAAACTGCAACGGCACCGATGCTAGTCTATATCTAGTTGAACAAGGGTATGCTTGGCATTCAGCCAAGTTTTCAAACAACCCTCAGTTAAAACAAGCTTCCGAAAAAGCACGCGAAAACAAACGTGGCCTATGGCAAGACCCTGATCCGATGCCGCCTTGGCTATGGCGCAAGCGCAATTTGCAGCCGTAAATACATCATGAACGGAAAGTTTTTCTGGCATTCAACGGAATCTTCCGTATAATCGCTGCATCATTTACCCTACGCCAACCAATCAGCGTAGCGGTCACGTTACATTCCGATGATATTCCGTATCAAACTACAGAATAAAAATTAAATCGCCTGCCTCGATTGGTGTTGCTTCAATAAGTAATAGGTCGGCCTGACTCTATGACTGAAAGATTACTTTGACTACACACACCACCACGTCTATTGACGGCATCAGCGCAGAAGCGATTAAGCCTAGCGCCACGATTGAACAAACTACATTGCAATTTAACGAACTGGGCTTGAGTGCGCCAATATTGCGCGCTATTGAAGAAACCGGTTATACCCACCCTACCCCGATTCAAGCCAAAGCGATTCCACTGGTGTTGAATGGCGGTGATTTATTGGCAGGCGCACAAACCGGCACTGGCAAAACCGCAGGGTTCACTCTGCCGATTCTGCATTTATTAAGTCAAAAACCGCTTACCAATCCCAGCAAAGGCCGCCCACGTTGCCTGATGCTGACGCCGACACGCGAGCTGGCGGCACAGATTGAAGAATCCGTCACTGTTTATGGCAAACATCTACCGCTCACCTCAACAGTGATTTTTGGCGGTGTGAATATCAACCCGCAAATTGCCCGCCTGAAAAAACCGCTGGATATTTTGGTGGCGACCCCAGGCCGTCTGCTCGACCATGCAGGTCAAAACACGATTGATTTATCCGGTGTGGAAATTCTGGTGCTAGACGAGGCCGACCGCATGCTAGACATGGGCTTTATTCGCGACATCAAAAAAATATTAGCGCTGCTGCCGAAACAGCGCCAGAACTTATTGTTTTCTGCCACGTTCTCGGACGAAATCAAGGCGCTGGCCGATGGCCTGCTGCGTAATCCTGGCTTTGTTGAAGTGGCGCGCCGGAACACCGCCTCAGAACTGGTCACACAAACCGTTCATATGGTGCCGCAATCTCAGAAACGTGAGCTGGTGAGTCATCTGGTTAAACAAAACAATTGGCAGCAGGTATTGGTATTTACCCGCACCAAACACGGTGCCAACCGACTGGCCGAAAAACTGGAAAAAGACGGCATCAGCGCAGCCGCCATTCACGGCAACAAAAGCCAGAATGCACGCACCAAAGCATTGGCTGATTTCAAAGCCGGCAACATACGCGTGCTGGTGGCGACAGACATTGCCGCACGTGGCTTAGATATTGACCAACTGCCGCAAGTGGTCAATTTTGAATTACCCAATGTGCCTGAAGATTATGTACACCGTATTGGCCGCACCGGACGCGCAGGCAGCAGTGGCGCGGCGGTTTCACTGGTAGACCGTGAAGAAATAAAACTACTTAAGGATATTGAAAAACTCATTAAGCGTGAAATCCCAAGACTACCGGTAGAAGGCTTTACACCCTGCGCCAATCCAGAACCGGAAGCACCAAGAGCGCCGCGTCCGCAACATGGTCAGAAACGTAAACCGCAGAACGGCACAAATGCTAAAGCTAGCCCCCAAACTGCCAATGCCAAGCAGCAGAAAAAACCAAACAAGCCGATGTCTGAAGCAGCGCGCCACCAAGCGATGCCACAATCTGCATTGTTCAGCCCACCCCCCAGCAATCGTCAACGTCCTCATGGTGGCGGCTTTAATCAGGGCAATCGCGCAGGCAGCCACACTGGCGGCCAGCATAGAAGCGTTGGCAGAGGCCGCTAGCGCTCTGCTATCAAGACGGATTTGACATGCAAATTTGGGTAGATGCTGACGCCTGTCCGGTGGTGATTAAAGAGATTTTATTCAGGGCGGCGATACGTGCGCAAATTACCACCACGCTGGTAGCCAATCAATTTTTGCGCACACCGCCATCGGCATTCATTAAAACGCTGCAGGTAGCCAGCGGCTTTGATGTGGCTGACAGCCGCATTGTCACCGAGATGTCAGCCGGGGACTTGGTCATTACTGCCGACATTCCACTCGCAGCACAGGTGGTAGAAAAAGGCGGCATCGCGCTTAATCCGCGCGGTGAGCTTTACACACCCGCCAACATCAAAGAGCGCCTTGCCATGCGTAATTTAATGGAAGAACTACGCAGCAACGGTGTGGATATCAGCGGCCCCAGCAGCTTGAATCAAGGAGACCGCCAGGCGTTTGCCGCAGCTCTGGATAAATTGATTAACAGACATCACACGCTAACTACCTAGAATCCAAAAAGCTAAAAACTCAAAATCAGTGCCGTAGTACCTACCAGACTATCGCGGCTTGGTTTGTCATCATTCAGGAAATAATCATCTCGACCGCGATATTGTCTGAGCTCGGCACGCAGCATGACCTGATTGGACAATCGATAATCCACATTCGCTGAATAGCTGCTGGTTCTGAAGCCATTTGGCGTGCCACTGCTGATAATCACACCATCCTTGTCCTGATAATATTCCGCGCGAAATGCGGCGTTCACCCGTTCAGAAAAGCGATATTGGGCGATTAAAACGGGTGTAAACCATATACTGTAATCCCCGCTGTTATGCGTTTTTTGTTCAGCCCCGATATCAAAGCCGGTCAGCAGACTAAGTTGATCTGTAAGCGCATATTGGCCGTAAAAATTATGGAAGTAGCGCATTTTGCGCTCACGATCAGACTGGTCGTTACCGATAAAAGAACTGCTATTTAAGGTCACTCGGGAATTGGGTTTATAAGTGAGCTGATGTCCAAATGCCGGCGTGGTGTTGCCTTCGGGACGCTGCATGCGCTGCCAGCCATTAAGCAGCAGCGCAGCCGCATACCACTTGCCATCTGCTGAAGTATAGGAAAGTTTTGCACCAGTCTCAAAATAAGGCGAGTTATCAGCCATGATGCTTCTGGTCAGCGTCCAGTTATCAGCGCCGATAGCGCTTTCAAACCCAATGTGGGATGGCATCACCCCCACATCCAGCCATATGGCATACTGTTCTGATAAGCGATAGCCGAAATTGGCTTCAAAAATCTTCTGTAGATTATCCGGCTCAGACGCGTAATTGGCACGCATATAATTGCCTGACCCCGCGGCAAGATTTGCCCGCACTCGCGTAGTGTTAAAGGCCGCCTTTATCATAGCCAAATTAATGCTAGGTTTGTTAGCAACATTGTGACTATAAATAAAATCCGGACGAGCGCTCGAATCTTGCTGAAAATCGTGTGCGTGATAGGTCTCCAGATAACCACTAATAGCAATCGCAGATTCAGTGTCTGCGATTGCCATGTTGGTGAATAAGGCATTGCAGCAGATCAATAGCAGCCTGAGACTAGGGTGCGCAATGATGGAGAAATGATTCGACACAGAGATTAAGAAACGAAAATGAAAAAGAGTATGAATGATGCAAAGAAGTTTAACAGAAGCCAGCGAAACTCATGATACAAGCATAGCTAGCCAGTCTGAAAAAACGCAAATTCATCAGCGAATTCATTTAGCTAAATTCAAAATATAGTTTAAAATCCTGCACTTAATTTATCGCTTTATAAAGCTTCATTTAAGGATCCCACCATGCAAATCGCAATGAACACCGTAGTCACCATGACGTATGAATTAAAAGATGCCGATGGCAACGTGCTTGAATCCAGCACTGAACCAGTGGCGTATTTGCATGGCGGCTACGACAACATCTTCCCGAAAGTTGAAGAAGCCATGCACGGCAAAAACGTGGGAGATGTGGTCACTGTAGACTTGCAGCCTGCCGATGCCTTTGGTGAATATGACGAAGAGTTGGTACAAATTGAACCCGCGAGCGCATTTCCCACTGCAGAGTTAAAAGTCGGCATGCAGTTTGAAGGTGAAGATGAAACCGGCGATGTGATTTTATACACCGTGACTGAAATTGCAGATGGCAAAGTTATTGTAGATGGCAATCATCCTTGGGCTGGCGAGCGCGTTGTGTTCACTGCGACTATCACCGATGTACGCCCTGCCAACAAAGAAGAAGTGGCGCATCAACATATGCACGGTGCGGGCGGTCATCACCACTAATGCGTTTACGCTGCTACATCGGGTAGCTTTATTTTAATATTGCAGTTAAAGATTGCCGGTTCAGTTTAATCTGAACCGGCAATTTTGTTTTTAAGCTTGTACAGCACTTCCAACGCTTCTCTAGGGGTTAAATCATCAGGCTGTATCAGCTCCAGTTCCGCCACCACCGGATGCAAAGCTGGTACTTCTGGCAGCGCCGTTGCAGCAAACATATCCGGCTGTGCTGCGCTAGCTATCACCTGACTGTTTTCCAATTGCGCCAGTTTACGCTTGGCGGCTGTCACCACGCTTTTAGGAATACCCGCTAATTGTGCAACTTGCAGACCATAACTCTGATTGGCTGCGCCTTCTTCCACTTTATGCATGAACACAATGGCTTTATTGTTTTCTGGGCCATGTTCCACTGCATCCAAATGTACATTGGCAGCAAATTTAAACTCATCCACAATCCGCGTGAGCTCAAAATAATGCGTGGCAAACAAGGTATAACTGCGGTTTTTCTCCAGCAGTTGTTTCGCCACTGCCCAAGCCAGACTTAAGCCATCAAAGGTAGACGTACCGCGGCCGATTTCATCCAGCAGCACCAAAGTTTTATCAGTTGCGTTATGCAAAATATTGGCGGTTTCTGTCATCTCCACCATAAAGGTCGAACGGCCGCCAGCCAAGTCATCCGATGCCCCAATACGCGTCATGATGCGGTCGATTTCGCCAATTTTTGCCGATGTTGCTGGCACATAACAGCCGCAGTGCGCCAGCAGCACAATCAGCGCAGTCTGCCGCATAAAGGTGGATTTACCACCCATATTCGGGCCAGTAATCAGCAGCAGCTGCCGATAAGGATTGAGCGCCACATCATTCGCAATAAAAGGTTGGCCGCCAGTCTGCACAGTGATTTGTTCAACAACCGGATGTCGGCCACCTAAAATTTCGATACCGGCTTCGCTGCTAAATGTAGGTGCCACATAATTCAGCGCCAATGCACGCTCGGCAAAACAGCACAGCACATCCAGACTCGCCACAGCCCCCGCATTCATCTGCAGCTGTGCAATATAGGCACTGAGCTGGTCGAGCACCTGTTCATACAACATTTTTTCACGTGCCAGTGCACGGTCATTGGCGCTTAGCACTTTATCTTCAAATGCCTTGAGTTCGGGCGTAATGAAGCGCTCCACATTTTTCAGTGTCTGGCGACGGCGGTATTCTGCGGGCGCACTCTCTGCCTGTGCACGGCTCATCTCGATATAAAAACCATGCACGCTGTTGTATTCAACTTTTAAATTGGCAATGCCAGTGCGTTCTTTTTCCGACGCTTCAAACTGCAGCAAAAACTCGCCATGATTGTTCTGAATGGCGCGCAGCTCATCTAACTCCGCATCGTAACCGTCTGCAATCACACCCCCTTCGCGCAGCACGGTGCTGGGTTCAGGCTTAATGGCCTCAAGCAACAGCTTGAGTGCATCCACTGGCGGTGTCAGTGTCTGACATAGCTGCTGTAGCAAACTGGCAGACAGGCCATCCAGCAAACCTTGCAGCAACGGCAATTGCTGCAGACTCACTGCCAAGCCTGAAAGGTCACGGGGGCGCGCAGTTTTCAGTGCAACGCGTGCCGTCATGCGTTCAATATCTCCCACCGCTCGCAGCAGCTGCCTTAGCGCCTGATAACACTCCGTCTGCAGCAGGCTATCTATCGCCTCGTGACGCTGTATGCATAAGTTTCTATCGCGAAGCGGATGATGCAGCCAGTGCCGCAGCATGCGCGCACCCATCGCAGTCTGGGTAGTATTGAGCAGAGAATAAAGTGTGGGGGCAACCTCGCCACGTAAGGTGACATCAATTTCAAGGTTGCGCCGCGTCGCAGCATCCAACTGCAGATAGGCGCTGGTCGACTCTACGCGTAGTGCGTTGATGTGCGGCAGTGTAGTGCGCTGGGTGTGTTTCACATAATCCAGCAGCGCACCTGCCGCGCAAATGGCTGGCTTCAAATCAGCGCAGCCAAAGCCATTCAGATCATACGTGTTGAGTTGTTTGGTCAGTGTATTGAACGCACTGTCATAGTCAAACTGCCAGGGACTCAAACGTTTTTTCGCAGTTTTGATGGTTTGTATGACCGCAGGCTGAAAGTCATCTGGTAGCAGAATCTCACTCGGCGCAATGCGCTCCAGCTCCTGGCTTAATAATCCAATTGCAATCTCACTCAGCACAAAACTGCCAGACGCCAGGTTCAATCTCGCCAATCCAATCAGGCCATCCGCCTGAAAAATACTCAAAATCTGATTATCGCGAGACTCATCCAGCAAAGCGGTGTCGGTGAGCGTACCCGGCGTGAGGATGCGGCTCACTTCGCGCGCCACCGGTCCTTTACTGGTGGCTGGGTCGCCCACCTGTTCACAAATCACCACTGGTTCACCCAACTTTGCCAGCTTGGCTAAATATTGCTCGGCCGCATGAAACGGCACACCCGCCATCTTGATAGGCTGACCATTGCTAGTACCACGCTGGGTGAGCGTAATGCCGAGCAGACGTGACGCTTTTTCAGCATCCTCAAAGAACAGCTCATAAAAATCCCCCATGCGATAAAACAGCAGCATATCCGGATGCTGTGCCTTCAAGCCCAGATACTGGCGCATCATGGGCGTATGATGTTCGATGCTATCCGAGCTTTCGATGCTATTTGGGTTATCGGCTATGGGTGGATGATTGTGCATGTGAATCATGAGTATACGGAAATAAGCATTTTGATGCTGAGCAGCAGCAACAGCACACCGAAGATTCTTTTCAGCGTTTTAATCGGCAAAGTATGCGCTGCGCTTGCACCCAGTTTGGCGGTGAAATAACTAGGCACCATCACCAGCAGCACAGCAGGCCAATAAACAAAACCCAAAGTATGCGCCAATGCCGTGCTGCTCTGCAAACCATTAACTACATAGCCCAGCGTCCCTGTCACTGCAATCGGAAACCCTATCGCCGCCGAAGTGCCTATCGCCTTGCGCATATCCAGCCTACGCCAATTCAGATAAGGTACAGTCAAAGAACCACCCCCAATAGACACCAAGGCCGACACCCCGCCAATCAATACGCCTACACAACTGAATTCGAACTTACTGGCCTCTGCCGAGCCTGCCTGAACCGGCTGCGCACGAAACATCTGGCTGGCGACATAGGCCATGAACACCGAGAAAAACCAAGCTAAAGCTTTACCGCTCAGCTGCGCGGCCAGAAAGGTAGCTGCAAACGTGCCCAGCATCACTGCAGGCGCCATCAGCCACACCAATTCCCATATCACGCCACCTTTAGCATGATGCGCACGCAGGCTGGAAAAAGACGTGATCATAATACAGGCCATCGAGGTGCCCAGCGCTAAGTGCACGACCTGTGTCATTGGAAACCCTTGCGCAAGAAACACCGCTGTGAGCACCGGCACCAAAATGCCGCCACCGCCAATGCCTAACAAGCCCGCCATGAAGCCGACAAAAGCGCCCAACGCTAAATAAATCAGCACAAACGTGATGCTCACAAGTTCGATGCTCCCAAATTCCATGCTGATAGTGTAGTCCGGCCTGAATACATCCTACTCAAAGCGCAAGACCCTGCGCATCAAACATGCCTTCAAACAGAATCGAGCTTAAATAGCGCTCACCCGAATCAGGCAGAATCACCACAATCGTTTTGCCTGCGTTTTCCGGAAGCTTGGCGTAACGCACTGCCACCGCAGCGGCTGCGCCACAGGAGATGCCGCATAAGATGCCTTCTTCCCGTGCCAGTCTCTGTGCAAACAGCACCGCTTCTTCGTTGCTGACCTGCGCAATATCATCCACCAAAGATAAATCTAGCGTGTCAGGAACGAAACCAGCGCCGATGCCTTGAATTTTATGCGGTGCCGGCTTGAGTTCCTCGCCTGCACGCTTTTGGGTTAATACCGGGCTGGCGGCCGGCTCCACCGCCACGGTTAACAGGTTTTTACCTTGGGTGTGTTTGATGTAGCGTGACACCCCAGTGACCGTTCCACCAGTGCCAACACCAGCCACAAAAATATCTACTTTGCCGTCCGTGGCCTCCCAAATTTCTGGGCCGGTAGTTTTTTCATGAATTGCCGGATTGGCCGGGTTTTTAAATTGCTGTAATAGCACATAACGATTCGGATCGGAAGCTGCAATCTCTTCCGCTTTGGCAATCGCTCCGCTCATGCCTTTGGCGCCCTCAGTCAGCACTAATTTTGCGCCATAGGCAGCTAGCAGTTTACGGCGTTCTATGCTCATGGTTTCCGGCATGGTAAGCGTAATCGGAATGCCGCGCGCCGCCGCCACAAATGCCAGCGCAATGCCCGTGTTGCCGCTTGTGGGCTCGATAATCTCTTTGCCCGCACCCAGCAAGCCTCGCTGCTCGGCATCCCAAATCATGGCCGCACCGATACGACACTTCACGGAATAGGCTGGATTGCGCCCCTCAATTTTTGCCAGCACGGTAGCCTGTGCACCGTCAGTGACACGATTCAATCTTACTAGCGGCGTATTGCCGATGGACTGTGCGTTATCTTCAAACCAATTGGCCATATCTAATCCTTTTTCGCTTCTGTGATATTGTTTTCACTTGATTTTCTTGGTGGAAAAATAAATTCCCCTGGATGCTGGTTGATGCGCGAACCCAAACTTTTAATGAACAAGCGCCAGTGATGGAAGCGCACTTTACGCGATTTCATCGCGACATATAGCGCCAGACTGAAACTCACAGTGAGATTGGTCATCGCAATCAAACCCAGACCAAGCCCGCAATAAGCCATCATCTGCCAACTCAGATTGAAATCGAGCGTAAAACTGGCAAAGCCGACAAACGCCGAAGAGAAGGAAATGTGGCGAATATCGAATGGCAGACCAAGCAAAATACCGATTGCGCTCATGCCACCCAGCAAACAACCGAAATAAAAGTTACCTGCCAACGCCCCTAAATTATTGGCGATATAGTTGGCAATTCTATCCAGACGCTGCACACCTAATATTTTCTGCAGCAGCTTCACAGCTCGCAAACGCTGTGGGATTTTGTTGTATACCGCCAAATTATCGTGATAACCAGCAATCAAGCCAGATAAAAACAAACATACCCCCGCAATGCCTGCATAAAACACTGAACCACTGTGCAGCGGGTCGATATCCGCTAGTAGACTGTTTGCTTTGTCTGTATCAATAAACGTGTGCCCAGTCATGTATGCATAAGTCCAAGCGAGCAGAATCGCCATCGGAATTGCAATCACCACATTACCCAAAATCGCTACCAGCTGGCTGCGTGTCGTATTGGCAATCATCGCGACCAACTGGCTCATATCCTTGGATTTGGAATCTGAGGCGTTATCGATGGTGGCAGCAATCGCCGCCGCAGTCATGGCAGGCTGTTTGGTGGCCACCGTAAAATGCAAAATATGAATGAGAATAAAGCCCAGTCCATAATTCAGACTGAATAAAATACCTTCAGTCAGCGGTGCAAAGTGATATTTTGCCAAGGCTATTTTAATCATAGCCATGCAGGCAATAATGACACCAGCGCCCATTGCAGAGCGGGCCAAAGCAAAGTATTCGCTGCGGTTTTCGGTAATGTAATGCTCACCGGTGCGACTGGCGTTTTCAGTCACGCGCACCGCCATCACCTCCATATTTTCGCGCCAGTGTGCATGCAAATCATTTTTGTGGCATTCGCTATACACTAAGGCTTTGAACAGCTTCACTATTTCAGCATCGGCAGACTGTTTGAGATGAAAACGGTTAAGAATTGTCAGCAGCTCTTCTAACCTTGCTACCTGCTGCAGCATGCGCTGCAGCAGCTGGGTGAGATGGATACTGGTTCCGGTCTGAGCGCTATTGCGGCGGATTTTGGCAATAATCGCCCGACATTGATCCAGCAGTACCAGAATATGTTTGATATCAATGTCAGATTTGCCTTCAGCACGTGCAGCCAAAATCGCTGCCAGTTCGTTCTGTTGCGTCACAAAAGGTGAGGTGTGCTGCTCCAATTCGGGATAATTCCTGAGCAGCTCAGGCTCCAGACCCAAAGCTGCAATACGGTATGAAAGTACCTGTGACGCTTCGTATAAGTGCTCCTGACAGTCAGCCGCCACTTTTTCATCAGCCAAATCAAATCGTAAAGCTTGTATGAGCTGTATCCAGACGCTGTCTGGAACTGCAGTGACCCACTCTTCATCCGTTGTTTTGGTAAAAAACAGCGCAAACAAATCAACCAAATAATCAGGGTCTATCGCATCAGGCAAAATTTTGTGCGAAATTCGCCTGCGCATTTCCGAAAAGAACCCGGTAAACACCGAGTGACGTGAAATTAAAAATAATGAAATCGGTTTATGCTCGCTCAGCAGCTTAAGCACTGCCTCGCGCAGCATGCGTGATTTGCCCGCATCGGTACTGAGCAAATAAGACAGCGCTTGAATCGCAATGGCTGCCAAATCATGTTGCTGAGGTTTTTCAGGACGAATCTGTGCAATCACGTCAGCGATAAGCTGCGGCGCATCCGACTGCTTTGCATAGCGCGCAAACACCTGCTCCATCGCGCTATTTTCAGATTGTTGATTGTTTAGTGCATTACTCATAGATGCTGATTCAAACTCTTTTTATACAGTCTAACTTTTTAACAGAATTTTGCAGGATTGATAAAGAAAATTTGTCAAAGTTTCAAATGCTGTGCACTTCATGCGTGTGCCCTGACCACTTAGATTGGGCAAAAAAAGGATTGGGCAAAAAAAAGCGCCTGCTTTTTAAGTGGCAGACGCGATATCGAAGGCCATGCGACCTACTTAGGAGTCTTGAGCGCTGGTGTTAAATGTGGGCTCAAGGTTTGCAGCATTTGCGCAAACACTTTGGGATTAGCCGCAACGATATTCCCCGTTTGCAGCCAACTTTCGTTACCTTCAAAATCGCCCACAATACCCCCCGCTTCCTGCACCAGCAAACCGCCTGCAGCGATATCCCAAGTGGAAAGATTAATCTCAAAAAAGCCATCAACCCAGCCTGCTGCTACATAAGCTAAATCCAGCGCAGCTGAACCCGGGCGACGAATACCGGTGGTTTTTTTAATCATATCTTTTAACATAGCCATATAGGTATCCAAATGCGTAAAGTCACGGAACGGAAAACCGGTTGAAATCAGCGAGTCTTGTAATTTTGCACGATTGGTAACTCGAATACGCTTGTCATTCAAAAATGCACCGCGGCCTTTGGTGGCAGTAAACAAATCATTGCGCACCGGGTCATATATCACGGCTTGAGTGAGCACGCCTTTTTGCTGCAGAGCGATAGAAATACAATATTGCGGAAAACTATGAAGAAAGTTGGTGGTGCCATCCAGCGGGTCAATAATCCAGATATTCTCAGACTTTTGCGCGCTTTCGCCGCTCTCTTCACCCAAAAAAGCATGGTCAGGATAAGCATCTTTCAACACATCAATAATGGCTTGTTCTGCCGCACGGTCTACATCGCTGACAAAATCATTGTAGGTTTTGGATTGTACTTTAAGCGAACCCACATCTTGAGATGCACGATTGATGATACGACCCGCCTCACGAGCGGCTTTGACTGCGTTGATGAGCATTGGATGCATGACTGATTTTTCTTAAAGAACTGATAAAATGCTATTTTAACTTTTATTAACCTTATCACCAAGTTTGTTACCAATCTCCAAATTTGTGATGAACAGTTTACTGTGAAGGTTTTAACCGCGTCAGGCCACCCATTGAGTCAAGAAAATATCTTCCAAAACATCCGCGTTGTACTCTGCCAAACCAGCCACCCCGGGAACATCGGCTCCACTGCACGCGCCATAAAAACCATGGGTTTGAGCCGACTATATCTAGTACGACCCAAACATTTTCCGGATGGTCAGGCAAAATCTCTGGCGGTGAATGCTGCAGATGTCCTAGATAGCGCGGTGGTGACTGACACACTGGATGAAGCGATTGCTGACTGTCAGTTTGTGATAGGGGTGAGCGGTAAAGAACGTTCACTGTCACAGGAAGTGATGACGGTGCGTGAAGCTGCGCATGAAGTACATAAAATCGCTAGCCAGCAGCAAGTAGCTTTGGTGTTTGGTACTGAAATGAGCGGCCTTTCCAACGCTGAGGCTGACCGTTGCCAAGTGCTGGCAACCATCCCGGCCAACCCCGAATATACCTCACTGAATTTGGCGCAGGCGGTACAAATCATGTGCTATGAAGTGCGCATGGCGATTACTGAGGGCAAACTACACTACGATGAAAAACAGGCTGAACTCGCCAGCCAAGAAGATTTAGAACGTTTTTATCAGCACATGCAGGAAGTGCTGGCCGAAATTGGCTACATTAATCCGCGCGCACCGAAAAAACTTTTTGAACGTATCCGCCGCATTTATGCCCGCACCAGGCTCGAGAAGGAAGAAGTGAATTTGCTCAGAGGCATTCTGACACTCTCAGTCAAACCCAAAACACATACCAAATATTAATTCTCGCATCAAAACATTTTTCATTGCGCCAAAGTGACAAAAAGCGAACACAAGATGTTCGCCAATAATGAAGATAAGAGTTTTCATGGCGATATCCTCACAACATTTAAATGATAAAAAGTCTTCAGTGAATCAAACTTTATTCATGGCATTCATGGCACACTGATGAACGAAATGTTGTCTGCCTCAGTCGTATTAGAAAATTTTATTTGTGTGCATTATGCGCACACAAAGATTCTGCTGAGCATTTAAGAATCCACTCATGCAAATCAATGCGATCTTCAACTTTTCAATAGTAAGGGCTTGTGTTCAAAAGACTTGCACCCAACACATGTATCTACAATCACTGCGCACTATTACGACAAAGTTAACCATTTACTATGATGGCAACTGCCCGCTTTGTCTTGCCGAAATTGTTTTCTTAAAACGGCACAATCATAAAGGATTACTCGAATTCGTCAGCTTGCAGAGTCTGGATGCATCTTTCAATGACATTCACTGTGAGTTGGCCATAAAAACAATTCATGGACGTTTAGGTGAGAACGAGATCATTGTCGGCCCCGAAGTGTTTTACCAAGCCTATCAAAGAACCGACTTAAGACTCATTAATGACTTATTTTCATTGAGGGTCGTTCGATTCTTTTATGCCAAATTTTATGCTTTATTTGCAAAGTACAGGCACCAAATTTCCAGATTAATTGGCCCGCTTATTTCAAGAATAGTTAGAAGAAAATACCTTTCTTCCGAGCATGGGTCCTTTAGCAGGTCTATTAACTCATCAGGCTAGCTAAATTTTCAATTTCATTTCTCAATGAACCCATTCAAAATCAATTAATTGTCAGATATGTGATAGTACCCAAGATGTAATATTGATAAAAAACAATGCAACTGTTAAGCATGTGGATTGAAATTTGATTGTCTTGGTTTTGTTAAAACAGCATCTTCATATTAACTTTAAGATTACCCACCCAAGATTGGTACCAATAAGCCCTATGAGCGTATTAAAGGTAAATTTCATGCCTCTAATCCGGTTATCAAAGCGCTCAGGTTCTTGTTTAATGCCCACTGCATGAAACAATCTTCCAATTAAAAGCGTTGTCCCAAAGAAAGCAACTAGCCACCAAGGCGCGCCGTTCAATTCTAAGCAAGCTAATAAAACTAATCCGATAGGTACATATTCTGAAAAATTTCCATGTGCGCGGATCGCTTTCTCAAGCTCAGCTAAACCTCCGTTGCCTAAAGGAACTTTATTTTCCCTTCTTAGATTAATCACATTGAATGCAAGCCTGATATAAATTGTGGCCAGCAATGCAGCAAAAAATGAAGTAACTATGAGCATGTGTTTCCTCCCCTGTAAGCTCTATTCATTAACTCAGATTGACGAATCTATATATTTAACTGAGCTAAACAACACCATAGCCTATCAAAGGCTTGTACTAGTTTTAATGATACATCATCAAAATGTTCTACTTTCCATTATCGTTGTTAACTCCTCTTACTTAATCACACATTGAATCCTTTTCAAACAACCTACTGGCTTATGGCATAATCGCGTTATGTTTAATCACATTAAAGAAGATATCTCCATCGTATTTGAGCGCGACCCTGCGGCGCGCACACATTGGGAGATTTTGACCACTTATCCTGGCGTGCATGCACTCTTGATGCATCGCTTAAGCCATTGGCTATGGAAACATAACTGGTTTTGGCTAGGGCGTTTTTTCTCGCATTTAGGTCGCTGGCTCACCGGAATAGAAATTCACCCGGGCGCTACGATAGGTCGCCGCGTCTTTATCGACCACGGCATGGGCGTAGTGATTGGTGAAACAGCAGTGATTGGCGATGACTGCACGTTGTATCATGGCGTGACGCTGGGTGGCACTTCATGGAACAAAGGCAAACGCCACCCTACTTTGGAATCAGGCGTGGTGATTGGGGCAGGTGCTAAAGTGCTGGGGCCAATTACCATCGGTGAAGGCGCAAAAATTGGTTCTAACGCCGTGGTGGTAAAAGATGTGCCAGCTAACGCTACAGCGGTGGGCATTCCTGCACGCATATTGGAAGAAGAGCAATCAAAACGTCGCGCCAAAACAGCACAAAAAATTGGTTTTGCGGCCTACGCAGTAGGCAATGATGAAAATGACCCTATGATTAAAGCGCTGCACTCTCTGCTCGATCACGCCGCCAAACAGGACTCTGCACTGCAAGCGCTGCAGACCCGTCTAGATAGATTGAATATGGACGTTGAAACCGACACCGAAGTGGGTGCGGCGTTTGACGTGCAAACCCCTGCAAAAAAACCCGCCAAAAAACCTGTGCAAAAATAGTATTAAATGCTGTGAACTAAGGCGTTCAATAGTTGACTAAAATTGTAAGGTATTTTACAATTCAGTCTTCATTGATAATTAGCCAAAGTTAACAATATGCGTTTAACAACCAAAGGTAGATTTGCCGTGACAGCCATGCTGGATCTGGCCATGCATGAAGCACAAAGTGTTGCGGAAAACAAACCAGTGACGCTGGCAGCGATTAGTGAGCGTCAGGATATTTCCCTTTCCTATCTTGAACAATTATTCAGCAAACTGCGTCGTCAAGGCTTGGTAAAAAGCGTGCGCGGCCCAGGTGGTGGCTACTATTTGGCCAAATCTGGCTGCGACATTTCTGTATCAGACATTATAAGCGCAGTGGACGAACAAATTGATGCAACACAATGTGGCGGCCATGAGAACTGCAAAGAAGAAGGGCGTTGCATGACGCACGACTTATGGACTGCGCTCAATACCAAAATTCTGGAATATTTATCCGGCGTCAGCATTGCTGATATGGTCAACTCTCAACGCAGCGGACAGAAAATTACTATCACTCCACGCAACCATGCGGGTGATGGTCAAGCAAGCAAAACGGCGGCAGCAGCCTGATAAAGCAAGCAAATGAGCGGAGTTTATTTTGATCATAATGCAACCACAGCACTCGATGCCCGCGTGCTGGAAGTGATGCTGCCTTGGTTAAGTACGCAATCGGGCAACCCCACTAGCCGTCATGTGTTTGGTCGCACCGCACGCACAGCGATTGAACAAGCACGTGCTCAGGTGGCAGAAGCCTGCGGCGCTTACCCTTCGCAAGTAGTGTTCACCTCATGCGGCACCGAGGCGAACAATTTTGCAGTAAAAGGCATTGCAGCCAATCAAGCGCCCAGCCAGATTTTATACAGCGCCATTGAGCACCCGTGTGTAAGTCGCCCTGCAGTGGCGATGCAAACACAAGGCTATTCAAGTCAGGCAATTAGTGTGAACGCGCAAGGCGCGCTAGAAATAGAACATCTCAGCGAACTGCTGAAAAAGCCAAGCTGCTTGACCTCAGTCATGCTTGCCAATAATGAAAGTGGCGTGATTCAGGATTTGGCTAACATTGCTGAAATGGCTAAACGTGCTGGCAGCTATGTGCACACTGATGCGGTACAGGCTTTAGGCAAAATAGCATTGGATTTCAGCGCGCTCAATGTGAACGCGATGACGATATCTAGCCACAAAATTCATGGCCCGCAAGGCGCAGCTGCTTTGATTTTGGATAAACGCTTAGATGTGCTGCCTTTGCTGCATGGTGGTGGGCAAGAGCGTGGTTTACGTAGCGGCACTGAAAATATTGCAGCAATTATTGGGTTTGGCAAAGCCTGTGAACTCGCTGCAGCCAATGTGCAGCAGTTTGCCAAACACACTCAGCAGCTGCGTGAGCAGTTTGAGCAAGGCTTGCAATCGTTGGGCGTGACCTTATTTAGTAATAGAGCGCCACGCATACCCAACACCAGCTTTTTTGCAGTAGCGGGTATTGAAGGTGAAACTCTGGTGATGGCCTTGGACAGAAAAGGTTTTGCAGTGGCAAGCGGCTCTGCTTGCTCCAGCGACAGCACAGAACCCAGTCACGTGCTCATGGCAATGCGCGTACAGCCCGATTTAGCGAGAGGTGCAGTGCGCGTGAGTTTTGGGATGCATAACACCGCCGAGCAAGTAGACGCATTTTTGAATACATTGAAGCAGGAAATTTTAAGGTTAAGACAGCTCACCAGCATTGCTGCTTAATGCAGGTAGTAGCCACAAACAACACATTATTTAGATAAGCTAAGGACTAAAAACACAATGTCAGCATCGATTGAAATGCCCGTTTTAAAAGACCATGATGACGGTCACCCGATTTATCTGGATTACTCAGCCACTACACCGGTAGACCCGCGCGTGGCTGAAAAAATGATTCCATATATCACCGAGCACTTCGGCAACCCGGCTTCACGCAGTCACCCTTATGGCTGGAGCGCAGAGAAAGCCGTGGAAAACGCACGTGAAGAAGTAGCTAAATTGGTGGGTGCAGATCCACGTGAAATCGTATGGACTTCAGGCGCAACCGAATCGAACAACTTGGCCATTAAAGGTGCAGCCAATTTTTATTCAGCTAAAGGTAAACACATCATTACCGTGCAAACCGAGCACAAGGCCGTGATTGACACTGTACGTGAGCTGGAGCGTCAAGGTTATGAAGCCACTTATCTGCAGCCTGAGCCGAATGGGTTGATTGATATCGAAAAATTCAAGGCAGCGATTCGCCCGGATACCGTGTTGGCATCTGTGATGTACGTGAACAACGAAATCGGCGTGATTCAGGATATTGAAGCGATTGGCAATATTTGCCGTGCTAACAACGTGATTTTCCATGTGGATGCTGCACAAGCCACCGGCAAAGTGCACATAGATCTGGAAAAACTACCGGTAGATTTAATGAGTTTCAGCGCCCACAAAACGTATGGCCCTAAAGGGATTGGCGCTTTATATGTACGTCGTAAACCACGCATTCGTATTGAAGCCCAAATGCACGGCGGTGGCCACGAGCGTGGCATGCGTTCAGGTACCCTGGCCACGCACCAAATTGTGGGCATGGGCGAAGCGTTCCGAATTGCGCGCGAAGAAATGGATACCGAAAACGAGCGTATTCGTTTCCTGCGCGACAAACTGCTGCACGGTTTACAAGAGATTGAAGAAGTGTATGTCAATGGCGATTTAGAACACCGCGTACCGCACAACCTGAACATCAGCTTCAACTATGTAGAAGGTGAATCATTGATTATGGCGGTGAAAGGCATTGCGGTTTCCAGCGGATCAGCCTGTACTTCTGCCAGCTTGGAGCCTAGTTATGTATTGCGCGCTTTAGGTCGCAGCGACGAATTAGCGCACAGCTCGATTCGTTTCTCGATTGGCCGCTTCACGACTGAAGAAGACGTCGACTACACCATTCAATTGATGAAGAGCAAGATTGGTAAATTAAGAGAACTGTCACCGCTGTGGGAGATGTTCCAGGATGGGGTAGATCTGTCCAAAGTGGAATGGGCCGCCCATTAGAAATTGTTCTTTGTCCGCTTGGCGTTGTTAGCTGGCGGCTCATTTAGAAAAAACTAAATGTCGCCACCATCTGCCTAGCCAATCGAACAAATCATCAATTTCTTATGAATTGTAGGTAATGATTAAATAAATTAAATTATCAAGTGAATTAAAAGGCGAAGCAAAATCAAGGTGGCAAGCCGCAGACAGTACAATTAGTACGGCAAGGCTTGCCAACACAGAGTTTGCAAAGCGTTTTAATTCATATTAGGAGAAGCAAGATGGCATATAGCGATAAAGTTTTAGACCACTACGAGAATCCAAGAAACGTAGGCAGTTTGGATAAAAACGACCCGCAGGTTGGCACCGGCATGGTGGGTGCACCGGCTTGCGGTGACGTGATGAAATTGATGATTAAAGTGAATGATGACGGCATCATTGAAGATGCAAAATTCAAAACCTATGGCTGTGGCTCTGCAATTGCATCCAGCTCATTAGTGACAGAATGGCTGAAAGGCAGAACTATTGAAGAAGCTTATGCGATTAAAAACTCTGAAATCGCAGAAGAGCTGGCTTTGCCACCAGTGAAAATTCACTGCTCAGTGCTGGCAGAAGATGCAATTAAAGCGGCAGTGGCCGACATTAAGGCAAAACAAGCCGCAAAAGAAAGTGCCTAAGGTAGCGATAATTCGCTAAAATAGCGCACTTTTTGCAGCCTTATTAATTAAACAAGTTTGTTGGATTAAAGAGATTGAATTTATGGCAATAACATTGACAGAAACTGCAGCCAATCGCGTTGAAAAATTCCTTGCCAATCGTGGCAAGGGGATTGGTTTGCGTCTGGGCGTTAAAACGACCGGCTGTTCCGGCATGGCTTACACGCTGGAGTTTGTTGATGAAATGCAGCCTGAAGATATGGCGTTTGAGAGCCACGGCATCAAGGTGATTGTAGACCCGAAAAGTCTAGTCTACATCGACGGCACGGAGCTGGATTTCACCAAAGAAGGCTTGAACGAAGGGTTTAAATTCAACAATCCAAACGTCAAGGATGAGTGTGGCTGCGGCGAAAGCTTTACTGTTTAATTAGGTATTTTGCATGTCAAACACTGATTATTTCCAGCTTTTTGCGTTGCCTAAACAATATGCCATTGATGCAAAACAGCTGGAAAGCAACTACCGTAAAATTCAATCTACCAGCCACCCTGACCGTTTCGTGAACGCCAGTGCCGCCGATAAGTTGGCGTCCATGCAATTGGCCACACTTTCCAACGAGGCTTACAGCACCTTAAAAAATCCGGCTAGCCGCGCTAAATATCTTTTGGAGCAGCAAGGCATAGATGCCGTTGCAGAATCCAACACGGCATTGCCCATGGATTTTTTAATGCAGCAAATGGAGTGGCGCGAGCAGCTGGAAGACAGCAAACAGGCCAAAGACGTCGAGGCACTCGAAAAACTCTACATTGAACTTCGTGCAGAAGCTCGCAGCATGGAGCGTGAATTGTGTGGACTACTAGATACAGAACAAGACTATGCGGCTGCCACAGAACTAACACGTAAACTGATATTTGTCGACAAAGTCTGCGCCGACATTCAGCAGGCAATCGAATATCTTGATTAAGAACACCTCAATAAAGAGCACCTAGAGCAACACGACACCTACATGGCTTTACTTCAAATATCAGAACCAGGCATGAGCGCCGCTCCCCACCAGCACCGGCTGGCAGTGGGGATCGACTTAGGCACCACGAACTCCTTGGTGGCCACCGTGCGCAGCGGCATGAGTACTGTGCTGCAGGATGACCATGGCCACGCCCTGCTACCCTCTGTGGTGCGCTATGCCATCAACGGTGAAGTGATTGTCGGCCATGAAGCACAAGCGCAGCAAAGCGCCGACCCGAGCAATACGATTAGCTCGGTCAAACGCTTTATGGGGCGCAGCCTGAATGACATTACCGACCGCGCGCACATCCCCTACCGCTTTGTTGCTGGCCATGAAACTCCAACAACCAAAATGCTACAAATCGAAACTCGCGCTGGCCTTAAAAGTCCGGTGGAAATCTCGGCTGAAATTCTGAAAACCTTGAAACTCCGCGCAGAAAAATCCTTAGGTGGGAATCTGGTCGGTGCCGTGATTACCGTTCCAGCTTATTTTGATGATGCACAGCGCCAAGCCACCAAAGATGCCGCGCGCTTGGCTGGTATCAACGTATTGCGCTTGCTGAATGAGCCAACCGCCGCCGCAGTGGCTTACGGTTTGGACAACGCATCAGAAGGCACATTTGTGATTTACGACCTCGGTGGCGGCACTTTTGATATTTCCATTCTGCGCTTGAGTAAAGGGGTGTTTGAAGTGCTGGCAACGAATGGCGACTCCGCTTTGGGCGGTGACGATTTTGACCACCGCATCTATTGTTGGATATTGGATAAAGTACGCGAAAGCAGTCGCAATTTTTCGCCACTCAATGAAGAAGACACCCGCTTATTACTCACCAAGGCACGCCAAGCCAAAGAATGGCTCACTGATAATTTTGAAGCGCAAATCGTCTGCCGTTTAAGCAACAACACTTTAGTTGACGTAACGCTGACGGCACCACAGTTTGTCGAGATCACGCAACACCTCGTCACTAAAACCTTATCCCCTACACGCAAAGCCATGCGTGATGCTGACTTGAGCATTGATGAAATTAACGGCGTAGTGCTGGTGGGCGGCGCAACGCGGATGCCGCACATTCGTCACGCAGTTGAAGAATATTTTCAGCAAGAGCCGCTGACCAATCTCGACCCAGACAAAGTGGTTGCCTTAGGTGCAGCGATTCAGGCCAACATCTTGGCAGGCAACAAAAATGATGATGACTTGTTATTGCTGGACGTCACGCCGCTGTCTTTAGGGTTAGAAACCATGGGAGGATTGGTAGAAAAAGTCATCCAGCGTAACAGCACCTTGCCTATCGCCCGCGCACAGGAATTTACCACCTATCAAAACGGGCAAACCGCCATGAGCATTCATGTGGTACAAGGTGAGCGTGAACTGGTAACAGACTGCCGCTCACTAGCGCGCTTTACGCTGCGAGGTATTCCACCCATGGCAGCTGGCGCTGCACGCATTCGCGTGACCTTCACGGTCGATGCCGATGGCTTATTATCAGTTTCTGCACGAGAGCAAAGCACTGGCGTGGAAGCCCATATCGAAGTGAAGCCTTCCTATGGACTGACGGAAGAAGAAATCGCCAACATGCTCAAAGCCTCTTACGCCAGCGCAGAGGCCGACAAAAAAGCCCGCATGCTGAATGAAGCCAGAGTGAGCGCAGGGGCGATTATTCAATCAGTGAATCTAGCGCTTAAGAATGATGGTCATCTCATTAACAACGCAGAACAACAGGCCATTCGTGATGAAGTTGCACGACTGGAGGCAGTTGCACAAGCTGATGATGCACATGCCATTAATCAGGCGGTGGAAAAGCTCAATCAAGTCACTGAGGCCTTTGCAGCCGCCCGTATGAATGCAAGTGTCAGCTTGGCCTTGAGCGGCAAAAATTTAGAGGACATCAAACTGTAGGAGCGCAATTTATTGCGCGAATGTGGTGATGGTGAAATAAGCCTCTTTCGCGCAATAAATTGCGCTCCTACAAAATAAGGAAATCACATGCCACAAATCATCGTACTGCCTCACGTTGAACTTTGCCCGGAAGGCACCGTTATTCAAGCTGAAAAGGGAGTTTCCATCTGCCAGAGCTTGCTAGATCACAACATTGAGATCGACCATGCTTGTGACCAAGTGTGCGCCTGCACCACCTGCCATGTGATTGTGCGCGAAGGCTACAAAAGCCTGAACCCTGCAGAAGAGAATGAAGAAGATTTATTGGATAAAGCGTGGGGATTAGAGCCGCTCTCGCGGCTCTCGTGTCAGGCAGTGGTGGGGAAAGCTGACCTTGTGATTGAGATTCCCAAGTACTCCATTAACATGGCCAAAGAAGGCAAACGCTAGGGCCTATTCACAGGCCCTAGTTAACAGACCCTAGTTCGCGTCCACCTTATCGACTTCCACCGTATCTTCTTTGCTGTGATGCAGTGGCACTTTTTTCATCAAAACGGCAATTGCAAAAATCACAATCGCGCTCAACACCGCAGGTAAAAAGCCAGTGAGCGGCACCATGGCGGCAGTATAAATCATCAGCCAAAAGTGGAACTTGCTTTTCATATCCAGCACTTCTTGAACTTCATGCCATTTCACCATGCCAGAAGCCACATACAACAAAATACCACCAATACAAGCCATGGGCACTTGTTCCAAATGTGTTGCCAAATAAGCGGCCAACAACAATTTGAACACAAATTTAGCAATGCCGGCCAAAGGTGAAATCGCGCCCATGCGGATATTCACAGCGGTTCTGGCCAATGCGCCCGTGTGCGGAAAGCCGTTGAACAATGGCGTAAAAATGTTCACCATGCCCTGCCCCCACAGCTCTTTATTAGGGTTGTAGGGCATCCCTGTGTTATTTGCCAGCCTATCTGCCATGCGGCTACACAGCAGACTTTCCACCGCGGCCACAAAGTAAATCGCCACCACAAAATACGCCAAATCCAACCATACTGCGCCTGTCATTTCTGGCAGTGCAGGCATGGTCATGTTCAAAAAATCGGTCGGGATATTGCCGAATTTATCTTTAATCAGCACCAAACCTTTGTCTTTCCAAAAGGTGGTAGCGGCCAACCAGCCCAGCCCCAAACCAAATATCGGCGCGGGGATAAACACAGAAATTTTGATGAGTGTTTTACAAATAGCAAATGTCGCCAAGGCCACAATGAGCGCGTAAACATTCATGTCTGGCAAAAATTCTAAGGTTTTTTGTATTTGGCTCATAAAGTTGTAGCCAATTTTCTCTTTAAAGCCAAACACCTCGCCCATTTGCGACATGGCAATCACAATAGCTATCCCAATCGTAAAACCCACCACAATGGAGTGCGGCACCAGCGCGACGATACGGCCTTTTTTGGCAAGGCCAGTCATCATCAACATGGCGCCTGCGATGATGGAACACAACACCAAAAAGCTGTGGTTATACGTGGCCATTAAACCCGCAATCACGGGGATATACGCCGCTGTGGGGCCATAAACTTGATACTTGCTGCCGCCAAACAGCGCGCCCAGCAAGCCCGCCACCGCACCGCCCACAATGCCCTGCTCCGGCCGCAAGCCACTGGCCATGGCAAAGCCCATCGCCAATGGAATCGCCACCATGGCAACCACCAAGCCTGCCGTTAAATCCTTAAATATATTTTTGGCAACGCTGCCTTTTTTTAAGTCCTCATAACGCCCATCGTTTGGGTTCATGTAAAACTTCAGTGTGCGTAGCAGGCCGTGGCTATCTGTCTCGTGCTTGGTCATTTTTTGCTGCTTTCTTTGTGTTGTTTATAGTTTAATTGTGTCTTCCAACAGGCTTACTTTGCCTGTTGCAATGTCATACACACCACCTACAATGCCGATTTGTTTCTGCTCTAACATTTGGCTAACGATGTCGCTATGACTAGTAATCTGGCTAAGCTGCAACCTAACACTGGCTTCGCATATTTCTTGCACAAAACTACTGTTTTTTGAATTTTTTTGCGCAACCTCACAACCGGATTGCTTTACCGCTGGGCGAATATAATCAATCAATTCGCCGATATGCCCGCCCGTAAAATCATCACAGGCTGCTTTCACCGCGCCACATCCAGTATGTCCCAACACCATCACCAATTTACTACCCAGATATTTGGTAGAAAATTCTAGACTACCGATCGCCAAGGTACTGGCGATATTGCCTGCCAGGCGCACGCTAAAGACATCGCCCAAAGCCTGATCAAACAGCATTTCTACCGGTGCGCGTGAATCACTGCAACTTAAAACAGATACAAAAGGATGCTGCTTATCTTTGGTCAATTGCACCAGCGACTGCATGTCTTTGTGCGCAGCTAGATTATTCTCAAACCGATGATTCCCCTCCATCAAAATATCCAGCGCCTCTTTCGGGCTCATTTTGTCGCGTTCTAGTAATGGGTGCTTGTACATGTGTTCTCCTGCCTAGCTCTTGGGTTGAATAAATGATACTTTTTCTACAGTGATATTCTTAAGGTTGGCATGCAGGTGGTAATCCCGCAGATACTCCGCCACATCGTAAGAAATTGATTTGGACTTAGTGCAATCGAGAATCACCTTAGCGTTGGCAGGTATGGCCTCCAAAGCCTCAATGATGCGTGCCTTGTTAAAGAAAGAGACTTCTTCTGCCAACACAATATGATGTACCTCGTGGCCTTCTTCTGTGGTTTGAATGTCTTTCATATGGTAAGAATTACGGTAGCTGTGGTGCAAGGCAAAACCCAGCCCCACCAGCAAACCTAAACCAATACCAGTCAGCAAGTCTGTGAATATAATGGCGACAATCGTCACTATGAAGGGGACAAACTGTTCCCAACCCAAGTCGTACATCTGCTTGAATAAACTCGGTTTTGCTAGTTTATAGCCCACCATAATCAAGATAGTCGCCAAGCTCGCCAATGGGATTAAGTTCAAATAACTAGCAATGGTAATGGCGCTGATTAACAACCAGAAACCATGCAATATGGCTGAGAGTTTAGTTTTTGCACCAAAGGTAATGTTAGCAGAGCTACGCACAATCACTTGCGTGACAGGCAATCCGCCGATTAAACCGGAAAGCATATTGCCAATGCCTTGCGCCTTAAGCTCTTGGTTGGTAGGTGTCACGCGTTTTAGTGGGTCTAATTTATCAGTCGCTTCCACACACAGCAAGGTTTCCAAGCTCGCCACAATCGCTAAAACGATTGCCGTTTTAATGACTGCCATATTATTCCACTGGCTAAAGTCCGGGTAAGTAAAGAAACTCACAAACTCACCCACACTGCTGGCTACCGGTAAGCTGACAATCTGATTGGGGTCTAAACTGAATGGTAATAAACCTTTTTGATAGGCCATATTCATGGCAATACCGACCAATACGACCACAATTGGACCTTGCAATACTTGAAAAAACTTATGCTTTTTAGTGAGCACCACATCCCAAAAGATCAGGATAGCAAATGAAATTAAGGCAATCGTCACTGCCCCGGGCGTTAAATAATCCCAAGCGTTGGAAAGCGCAGTAAATGTATTTACACCTGAAGCTTGTTCAAAAGACTCGTCACCTTCAAAATCCACGGAATAACCAAAAGCATGAGGAATTTGTTTTAGAATAATCAATAGACCAATACCAGTGAGCATGCCTTTAATGACGGATGAGGGTACAAAATAGGCAATGAACCCTGCTTTAAAAAAACCTAACAGGTATTGAATCATACCTGCCAATACGACTGCGAACAAAAAAGCTTCGAATGAACCAAGTGTGGCGATGGCTGTGAGCACAATTACCGCCAAGCCGGCAGCTGGGCCACTCACCCCGAGTTGTGACCCACTCATCAATCCAACCACAATACCGCCAACGACCCCGGCAATCACCCCCGAAAACAGCGGTGCGCCAGAGGCAAGTGCGATACCCAAACATAATGGTAATGCCACAAAGAAAACGACAATACTCGCCGGTAAATCGCTTTTAATCTCTTTGAATAATTGCATATTAGTTAAAAATCCCTGTTATTTATAGCGGCATTCAACTCAATCCAGATAACGGCAATGTGCGTATCTTAAACCACAAAAGCCCCACCAATAAAATATTGGCGGGGCGATTATAACGATGAATTATGACAATTAGTCGGTGTGCTTCTCAGAGAATGGACGTTTGCCTAACATATGCAGTCGCATTGACTCATGTTTTTTGTCAATTTCGGCTTCACGCTCAATCAGGCTGGCGCCTTCAAAATTGTCTTGCTTGGTCGCCTGTTTATCCACTGGCTTGTTGTATGGACGTTTAGACAAATTCAACTGATTGCTGTAGGTGTAATCTTCAGCAGCCATTGCTGCACCAGACATCATTGCTATTAAAGCTGAAAGTGCTGTCATTAAAATTTTGCTTCTCATCATATTCTCCTTTAGTGATTAGTGTCAGCGCGAGTGAGTCTCGCGGCCGTATCTTTAATATGGGCGTTTGCTCAACATATTAACGCGCAATGTTTTGAGCTGATTGGCAGCGCTTTCATCCACTTGCACTTGGTCATCAATCAATGTTGCGCCTTCCCATTGCCCGTCTTTTTGCTGTGCTGATTTTTCCACAACCGCTTGGTAAGGACGTTTTGCCATAAAATTATGGTTGTTACCATTTAAAATGCCTTCAGCCTGCGCTGCACCCGCAGCTAACAATACAAGGCTAGATACAACTACTGTTAAATTTAATGTTTTCATCATCATCTTCTGTTTAAGTGACATCTTGAATATTGGTACCGTGTTTGCTTTATCGATGGAACGCATTATGAACGGTGTTTGACAAGCAAAAATCTACCGAAATAGGTAGAACGGTGTATACTGAACGGCATATGCCAACTCACCTATCTGACAACGTATCTGTTAACCTGGATCAGCCCAGTAGCGCCCGTGCGTTAAGGCAAAGCCTGAAAGAAACTCAGGCACATGACACGCACTTGCGGCTCTATCTACAATTTGGTCAACAGTTATTCACACAAGGCTGGAACACCAGCACGGCCAATAGTTTGCTGCATGCGCTTTGTCACCTGATCTCCGCGCAGCACGCAGTATTGGCGATTGAAAACATGGGTAAGCTAGTGATCTTTACACAAATTGGGCAAACATTACCGGTTGGCGCCAGAATCCCGATGATGGGTATACTCGCTCAAACCTTGAAAAGTCCAGTGCAATTTACTGTACATGAGAACAAAAATACCGCTTTGTGGACACACGGTGATAGTGCCCATCATGAATGTCTGATTCCACTGGCGCTTGGCCAGCACGGTAAGGGGGTCATCGCTTTATCTGGCAAAAAACTACTATTAAGCTCCGCAGAGACTGAAGCTCTGTATGCAGTCTCGGGGATGGCGGCATTAGCAATTGCGCAGCATCAAGGGCCGGTACGCAGTGAGGCAGATCAATCGATACTGGCCACACTTACACCCAGAGAGCGAGAAATACTTGCACTGCTGCCTGCTGGTTTAAGCAACAATGAACTAGGCTTGAAATTGGGTATCGCTGCCGGTACTGCAAAGATACATGTGGAACGCGTACTGAACAAACTTGGCGTTAAAGACAGAACGCAAGCAGCAGTTAAAGCAATTGAGCTGGGTTATAAATCATGAGTAAAAACCAACCTTCAGCAACAGAGCCCGCAGCAGCAAATAAAGTCAGACCCATGCACTGGCTGGAGCAGAAATGGCAGGACTTACCTTTAGGATTTAAAGGTATGTTTGTGATTGCACTGCCACTGGCGGTGCTGCTCGCCTCTCTGGCCTCGCTCTACATACGCGAACTCGAATCTACCAAGCTAGAAAATCAACTCAAACATGCACTACAAAATCAGCGTGACATTCAAACCGTACATTCTCAGCTACTCGAGGCCTCAACTGGTGTTCGTGACTATCTGCTTACTGGTGACAAGCATTTTCTGAATATTTTCTATCAAGCGGAGCAGGTACTGCCCAGTATCATTGCAACATTGGAAGACCGTCTGGAAAGCAAACAGCAAAAACAACGCCTATCAGTAATTGCTCCACTGGTTGATAAAAATCTCGCAGACCTGAAAGCATTATCCAGCCACGAAACTGCAGTGGCTTCCGATGATCTGATTGCGCAATTCAAATCGCAAGTTGCTACGCTGGATAGGTTAAGAAAAGAGATTGAAGGACTGAATGCTGAAGAAGCTTTGCTAGTTGAGAAAGATCAGCGCAAAATCTTCTTCCAGCGACAGCAGAACATCACTGTCACACTGATTGCCACCATCGCCGGCATCATAGGTTCACTGATGGCGGTGTGGATTTTTTCTCGCACCATTGTCAAACGGGTTAGGCTGCTGCGTGATAGCGCAGGCCATCTGGCACGTGCCGAGGCACTTGATTTGCCTTCTAGGAGCCGTGACGAGCTGGGGCAGCTGTCCGATGAGCTTGATCATGCATCACAACTGCTGGCTAAAAACATCAGTGATGCGATTCAAGCCAGACAAGAAGCCGAAGAAGCGAGCGCTTCAAAAAGTATGTTTCTGTCACGCACCAGCCATGAACTGAGAACGCCGCTCAACGCAATTTTGGGTTTTGCGCAGCTGCTGGAGCAAGATTTACCCCCAGGCAAGCAACGCAACAGCGTTTCACTCATTAACGGTGCTGGTCAGCATTTGCTGAAACTCATTAACGAAGTGCTGGAAATCGCACGTATAGAATCAGGTGAAATTTCACTTGAGCTCAATCCCACACCTATTAATGCACTGTTGGAGGAGGCCACCCACTACATTGCGCCGATAGGCAAGATTCGCGATATTGAAATTCAGTCTGATGTGGAGCCCGAAATCTGGGCAGTGGCAAATCGCCAGAAGCTACTCCAGGTTGTGCTGAACTTGCTTTCAAATGCGCTTAAATATGGTCCGGTCAATGCTGTTGTCACCCTACGCGCTTACCGTAAACATGATCAAATCGTCATCGAAGTGCAAGATGAAGGTCCGGGGATTCCTCACGTTTCCAAGGAGCGCTTATTTACCCCGTTTGATAGGCTGGGGGCAGAAAATACCAAAATTGAAGGGACGGGGCTGGGATTAGCACTTTCCAAACAAATCATGCTGGCCATGCATGGCAACATAGGTGTGGCAGATAATAAAAGCATGTTCTGGATACAAGTGCCGGCTTGTCAACCCGGCAATCTAGCAGGCACAGCAGATAAAAATTCCAAGCAGAGTTTGCCGGTCAACTTGTCACACAAGCGCTCCATTTTGTACGTTGAAGACAACATGAGCAACCGCGCGTTGGTAGAAGCCATCGTACAGCGTCAGCGTGATTTGCGCATACACTGCGTGGCCACTATCCGCGACGCCAAGCGCTATCTGAATGAAGTCCAGCCTTCCTTGCTGCTTATCGACTTAAATTTACCCGATGGCTCAGGTGAGGAGTTGGTGCGCTATGTGCAGGCTGAGAATAAACTCACGCACATTCCCATGATGATACTCAGTGCAGACGCGCTGCCGGAAACGATTAACCGCCTTAACGCTGCAGGGGTTGCAGATTATATGACTAAACCATTGGATGTAGCCGTGTTTATCAAAAAAGTACGAGAGTTAATGCAGACACAGGAATCAAAATGAACGAAGCCGATATTCTGAATGCCAAAATTTTGGTGGTAGATGATGCAGAAGCCAATTTAAAACTATTGGAGGATTTGCTGGCACGCGAGGGCTTTCATCAAGTCATCAGCACCGCAGACCCGACGCGCGCACTGGACTTATTTAAGGCATTTGAACCGGATCTGATTTTGCTGGATTTAATGATGCCTGAACTTGATGGTTATGCGGTGCTGGAAATGCTATCGCGCCACATCCCCAAAGATGAATATTTGCCGGTATTGGTACTCACCGCTGACGCTACCATAGGCGCAAAAAGAAAAGCCCTGGCATTGGGTGCCAAGGACTTTTTAACCAAACCATTTGATACAATTGAAGCCATGCTGCGTGTTTGGAATTTGCTTGAAACACGCATCCTTTATCGACATCTGAAATCGCTAAATACCGGAATTAAACCAATTACGCTTGGTGCATCAGGAACTGAGCCATCAACCTCAACTTAATCTTTCAATAAGGCGGTTTGCTCAAACACCTTGTTATCTGCAGCCATTTTTGCAGAGACTTTATTCAAATAATCTTGCACCAAACCATGATCCTGACGTAGTTGCAGCGCTTTTTTGCAATGCGCTAAAGCATGCGCATAATCTTGTGTCTCATACTCAGCCATCGCCAGATAAAACCAGGATTCAGCATTTTGTGGCTCGGTTTTTACCCAATCGTTTGAGACTTGCAGCAAACTTTTCCAATCTTGCGCAACATAGGGTTGCACCACTTGCATGAAATAAGGACGTTTCGGTGCAGACAAAGCCCAGAACGGTTTTTCTGCAGCGCCACCTAGCGTTTGCGCAGGCTTTTGCATCAACGCCTGCACCCACTCTACTGGCATATAGTAATAATGCTCATGACTGCCGCGGCTTTTGAGGGTGATAATGCCCACCAGACTGCCGCTTTCATCAAACACGCCACCGCCACTGGCGCCCGGCTTAAATGCGCTGCTGGCACGAATAATCACACTGTCATCCATCGGGAACAGGCCTTTGACTGTTCCGAATGTATTCACCGGTTGTGAAGTTTTGTCAGGGTAGCCAACGGTGAATACAGAAGTTTCATAAGTCAGAGTTTTACTTGCACCCAGCTTAGCAACAGGGGCATTTAAATCAGCGACGGTGAGAATACACAAGTCATGGTACCAATCAGGTTTCACAGCGGTCGCTTTGAGTGGTTTACCGTTCATCATCAGTGTGACATCACTGGCATCGGTTACCACATGGCAGTTCGTGACAGCTTGATCCTGGGCGATCACTACAGCTGAACCCAAACCATGGCTGCCGTTTTGATGAGTCACATGCACGCGCAGCACTTGCGCATTCAGAGTTTGCAGCAACGCCTCTGATGGCGCCGCTTGCGCTACGCCAAGGCAGCTGACACATAACATTAAAGCTGAGAACTGTTTTTTCATGACACACCCCCAACAACCATCTATCTGGATTGCAGTAACGCTTTGTCACTGCTGTTAAAGGTGTTAAAGCAATTGTTATTCCAACTCATTCAATTATGCCTGCCAGCGGCCATGGGAAAGGAGTTACAAGCCATTTACTTTTAAATAATCTAATGACTTACCGCCGACATCGGCGATAGTGCATATGCTTGGTGCGTGAATGATTCAGATTGGTGCGAGTGAAGCGTGTTTGTAATGAGCAGACTTATGACATCAACTCATGACTCGAAACCCACGACATAACACATAACATTTAGTAAAGCTAAATCAGCCATAAAAAAAGCCACCTTGACTACTCAAGGTGGCTAAAGGGGAGATTTTATTAGTTTTTAGAAAAAACTATTAGAAGTTGTACTGCAATTGAACACGTAGCGCATCTGCTTCAAAGTTCTCGTAATCTTTTCTGCCAGTTCTATTACCTGTAACAAGGTTGGAACGTTTCATACGATGGTAGATAACTGCCAACTCAACTTCAGGTGCCATCTGCCATTCAGCACCAATCTCCCAATCGTTCACGTGATTTTTTGGTGAGTTGGTTTCAGCTTTGTTATAGCCATCAAAGTACTGCCATTTAACGAATGGAATCAACGTGCCGTTGGTATCGAGGAATTGGAAGTTGTCAATTTTGTACATCGCTTGTACATAGCCACCATTCAGGCTCTTCTCTTCAATTATATTTTTCTCAACGTCCAGACCTGGCGTATTACCCCAGTTCCACTCGGCCTGGAGACCAAAAGGCTGTGGGTACATCATAAAGCTGACACCTACCCGTTCATCTGCAACACCTCTGTTGTTTTCTAACGTTGGGGTTTTAGTAGCCCCTGTATTAGCGCTTGATGAAGTAGCACCAACACCAGTGGCATTGTATCTACCAGTCGACGACACATACTGACCACGATAGGCCTGAATGCCAGCCTCGTAAATCTGACCACTTTCAGTTTTCCAAGGGTAAGTAGCACGCGCTACCACATGGTAGTTATCATTCTGATCAGCACGGTTAGCACCTTGACCATTATAAAAACCTAAAGCGAACATACCGTAGTTGCCACTGTGTTTCAAACCTGCTTTACTAATTTCTTCAAACAGCTTTTGAATATTGTCTGGAGTGTAGTAGTAGAAAGCACCTAAGTCTCGCTCATCACGCACCGCACTGTTTAATGCATCCACACGATCCAACGCTAAACGGTTTTGAGAAGATTGGAGGTTTTCAAAGCCATAAGGCACTTTAGATTGACCTACACGAAGACGATGAACACGATCTTTGGTGATATAGACATCACCATAGACGTCACGAAGTTGAGCCAGACCACCTGTACCACTGGCAGAACTCGCCAAATCAGGCTGGATGTAATAGCTCAAGCGGTCACCCACATCACCAAAGAAAATCAAACGTGCACGGCGAATCAGGAAGTTTTTATCCGCATCACCCAATGATGTATCATCACCCACAGAGCGGTCGGACCATAGGTTTACACCATCATCCCCACCCAGCATAGTGGTATTACGTAGCTGAATGTAGCCACGCATACTGCCGGAACTTTTGGCAAAGCTCTTTTCTTTCTTTTTCTGTGTTTCCACTTCTGAGGTGCGGCCTTTAGTGAGCAATGCGCCTTCTTCTTCAGTCAATACACCCTTAGTGACTAACGCGTTGACGATGTCGGTAGTCGAGTCAGCTGCAGCCGTTGCAGTGACGCCCATCAATACTGAGCCTGTCAAAGCCGCTACTACTAAGCTACGTAGTTTATAGTTCATTGATATTCCCTCTTAATTTGAAGTAATGATTACTGCGTTTTTTCAACAAGAGGGATTTTGATAAATTTGTATGACACTTTCGTGACAAATATTCATTTATTGGAATTTATGTGTCAGTGTTGTTTTTAAGCAACAAAAAGCCGCCTGTCTCATTGGAGAACAGGCGGCTTTTTAATTTAAAGCTGCGGCCTAAACCGCATTAAATTAGGCTTCTGCGCGCATATGCGGGAATAGAATCACATCACGAATACTTGGGCTATCGGTAATCATCATCACCAAACGGTCAATGCCAATACCGCAACCCCCGGTTGGCGGCATGCCGTATTCCAGTGCACGAATAAAGTCTGCATCGTAATACATGGCCTCTTGGTCACCCGCTTCTTTTGCTTTGACTTGGGCATGGAAACGCGCAGCCTGGTCTTCAGCATCATTCAGCTCACTAAAGCCATTAGCAATTTCGCGACCGGTGACAAACAACTCAAAGCGCTCAGTAATTTCCGGGTTTTTATCTGAAGCGCGTGCCAGCGGCGACACTTCCACCGGGTAATCAATAATATAAGTCGGGTTCCACAGCTGGCTTTCTGCCGTTTCTTCAAACAAGGCCAATTGCAAAGCCCCTAATCCCGCGTGGTCAAACGGCTTAGTACCAAACTTCAGAATTTCCTTGCGTAGGAATTCTGCATCATTCAATTGTGCCAGCGTGTATTGCGGTGCATATTTCTGAATCGCACCCACGATGGTCAAACGCTCAAACGGTTTGCTCAAATCCAGCTCTCGCCCCTGATATTGCAGCACCGCAGAGCCTGTAGCAGCAATCGCTGCGGCGCGAATACAGCGCTCGGTGAAATCCATGAGCCACAAGTAGTCGGTGTAAGCCGCATAGAATTCCATCATAGTGAATTCAGGGTTGTGGCGTACGCTCAAGCCTTCATTACGGAAGTTACGATTAATCTCAAACACGCGCTCAAAGCCGCCCACCACCAGGCGTTTTAAATAAAGCTCAGGTGCAATACGCATGAACATCTGCATATCGAGCGCATTGTGATGCGTAATAAACGGTTTTGCCGATGCACCGCCCGGAATCGGGTGCAGCATTGGGGTTTCAACTTCCAAAAACTGGTTTTCAGTCATGAACTGACGAATGGCAGCCACAACTTTACTTCGCGCGATGAAAGTTGCGCGTGTTTCTTCAGTGACGATCAAATCTACATAGCGCTGACGATATTTTACTTCCTGGTCTTGCAGGCCGTGGAATTTTTCCGGCAATGGGCGCAGTGATTTAGTCAACAAGCGAAGTTCGGTCACATTCACAGAAAGCTCACCGGTTCTGGTTTTAAACATCACGCCCTCAGCAGCCACAATGTCACCCAAATCCCAATGTTTGAAAGACTCATAAATGGCTTCTGCGTTTTCGCCACGCAGGCCATCTTTAGAAACAAATAGCTGAATGCGTCCGGTACTGTCTTGAATCGTGGCGAAACTTGCTTTACCCATCACACGCTTTAACATCATGCGGCCAGCCACGCTCACACGCACCTCTTTGGGGTCTAATACCTCTTTATCAAAACCGCCAAATTCGGCATGCAGCTCCGCCGCTTTGTTCTCTGGCTTAAAATCATTCGGGAATACGGCATGGCCATTTTGCTTGGCAGCTTCACGCAGCGCTTTCAGCTTCTCACGGCGTTCAGCCATGACATGATTTTCATCTTGATTGGGAACGGCACTCGTTTGCTGATTATTTTCTGTATTGCTCACACTCATACTCCCTGCTTCAAACTTTCAGTAATAAATGGATCAAGGTCGCCATCCAGCACACCTTGGGTATTGCCAATCTCTACGCCGGTACGCAAATCCTTAATTCGTGATTGATCCAGCACATAGGAGCGAATCTGATGCCCCCAGCCAATGTCAGTCTTGGCATCTTCTAGCGCCTGCTTTTCCTGGTTACGCTTGTTCAGCTCCAGGTTATATAGCGCACCGCGTAGCATGCTCATGGCTTCATCCTTGTTGCGGTGCTGTGAACGGTCGTTCTGGCACTGCACCACCACACCAGTAGGGATGTGGGTAATACGCACGGCTGAATCAGTTTTGTTAATGTGCTGGCCACCCGCTCCACTGGCGCGATAAGTATCAATGCGCAAATCTGCCGGGTTGATTTCAATCTGTATGGAGTCATCCACTTCCGGGAACACCTGCACACTGGCAAAGCTGGTATGGCGCTTAGCGTTTGAGTCAAAAGGTGATTTACGTACTAATCGATGTACACCGTTCTCGGTTCTTAATGTGCCGTAGGCATAATCACCGCTCACTTTGATGGATGCCCCTTTAATGCCCGCCACATCGCCTTCGGTTTCTTCCAGCACTTCAACTTTGAAACCCTTGCGCTCGCAATAGCGTAAATACATGCGTAGCAGCATGCTGGCCCAATCTTGGGCTTCCGTGCCGCCACTGCCGGATTGAAATTCGATAAAGCAATTGGCGCCGTCCAGCTCGCCTGAGAACATGCGCCTGAATTCCATTTCAGCAATTTTTTTTTCCAATGCCTCGGAATCTGCGGCAACACTTAATAAAGTGTCGTCATCATTTTCCTCACGCGCCATTTCAAACAGCTCTGCAGCATCTTTTAAACCGGCCTGTACATTGACTAGGGTATTACAGATGAGTTCAAGCTCTCGCTTTTCCTTACCTAGCGCCTGACTTTTGGCATTGTCATCCCATACTTTGGGGTCTTCCAGTAAACCGTTGACTTCTTCCAGACGCTGGCTTTTGGATTCAAAGTCAAAGATACCCCCGAAGGGCGTTGTTGCGTTCGCGCAAATCGCTTAAGCGATTGGCAATGATATTCAGTTGTTCTGCTTCCATAAAGACTACGTATTCATCAAAAACGTGAATTATACAGCATCTATATGCTAGCTTCCGTCCTAGCTAACTTGCTTAACCCAAGTTCACAATTTCACCATCTTCTTTAGTGAAGCTTTTAACAGGATGATCCAGCAAAGACAGCACTTCTTCTGAAGGGCGGCATAGTTTGACACCCTTTTCCGTGATCACAATCGGACGGTTAATCAATATAGGATGCAGCAGCATGGCATCAATCAATTCGGCATCGGACAAGCTTGGATTACTCAAGCCCAAGTCCTGATATGGTGTGGCTTTTTCACGCAGCACATGGCGCACGCCTTGACCAATGCGCTGAATAATGTCGATTAATACATCACGGCTCGGCGGCGTTCTTAAATACTCAATTACTTCCGGTTCAACACCGCTCGCACGAATCATGGCCAGCACGTTTCTTGAAGTGCCACAGGCAGGATTATGATAAATGGTCACCACTTGCATAGGCATCCTTTAAAAATTTGATTGTTGCTTGATGATAATTTTAACTGCATCAAAACAACAAATTCGTTAAAAAACAGCATTTATTTCATATTAACACTCGCAGATTTAAGCTTAGACAGTTAAACTCTCGCTATCTAAAAATTGAAACAAATTTGTAATATTAGGGAGCAATTTATGGCAAATGCTGCATTAGGTCGTTTGATGGCAATGATTTCACCTCGCAACGACAATTACTTTGTGTTATTCAACAATTTAGCTGACTGTGTAGTGCGAGGTTCCAAAGTGCTGGCCATGATGACAGCTGTCAAAGATGTCTCGACCTTTGACCAACACTTTGCCGAACTGCGCAAAATCGAATCAGAAGCAGATACCTACACCCGCGAAATCCTCCTCTCACTCCACAAAACCTTCATCACACCGTTTGACCGCCGCGAAATTCGCGAGCTTGCCATGGCCTTGGACGATATCATCGACTACATGGAAGACATTCCACAAAGTGCAAAAATCTATGGCCACACGGCATTCACCCCTGAAATGGTAGCTTTAGGCCAAATTCTACTGCGCGCTTCCGAGAAAGTACGTGATGCCGTCAATATGCTTTCTGACATGAAAGATTCAGACCGCATTCTGCGCACCTGTGCTGAAATCAGTTCCATCGAAGGGGAAGCGGACCATGTGATGCGTGCTGGTATGCATCGTCTGTTTGAAGAAGAGTCCGATGCACGTACGTTAATTCGTTCTAAAGAACTGTATGACATTTTCGAAGAGGCCGTTGACAGCTGCGAAGACGTCGCTGATGTGATTCATGGCGTTGTGTTAGAGCGTATTTAAGGAGCCAGTAATGGATCACGCGATTCTAATCATGGCCCTGCTGGTCGTCGTTGCGCTGCTGTTCGATTTCATGAACGGCTTTCACGATGCTGCCAACTCCATTGCACTGATGGTTTCAACCCGTCTGCTTACTCCGCAGGCGGCAGTGGCATGGGCTGCTTTTTTCAATTTCATTGCCTTTTTGTTTTTTGGCCTGCACGTGGCAGACACCGTAGGCAAGGGTATTATCGACCCAAACATCGTCACCAATGCTGTCATTTTTGGCGCACTTAGCGGTGCCATCGCTTGGAACGTGATTACTTGGTGGTTTGGTATTCCATCCTCATCATCCCATGCGTTAATCGGCGGTTTACTAGGGGCTGGCGTGGCGCATGCTGGTACCAAAGGCATCATCATTGGCAGCAAACTCATCACGACCGGAGTGGCGATTGTGTTGTCGCCTTTATTTGGCATGCTACTGGCAATGACTTTATCTGTAGCGATTTTGTGGCTATTTCAAAAAACCTCGCCCTACAAAACGGAAAACCGTTTTAATAAGATGCAATTTATCTCGTCCTCGCTGTTCAGCTTGGGTCATGGCGCAAATGACGCCCAAAAAACCATGGGTATCATCACAGTGCTGCTGTTTGCCAATGGTTATTTAAAAGGTGATTTTGACGTGCCGTTCTGGGTCGTGCTGTCATGTCAGCTTGCCATGGGCTTGGGCACATTGATGGGGGGCTGGCGTATTGTGCGTACGATGGGTATGGGCATTACCAAAGTACGTCCAACCGGCGCATTTGCCGCGCAAACCTCGGGGTCGATTGCATTGTTTCTTGCAACCTCATTAGGCATTCCGGTTTCTACCACACACACGATTACCGGTGCGGTTGTAGGGGTTGGCGTTGCGCGTCGTGCTTCTGCCGTGCGTTGGGGCTTGGCTTCAAGAATCGTTTGGGCTTGGGTATTGACCATTCCCTGTTCTGGTCTGATTGCTGCACTGTTTTATCACCTAGGAACATCATTCTTGTAGGTCACATCGCTCTTTTAGGTTACATCATTCCTTTGGTATTGTGTCAAAGCTAATTTTCAATACCACTCAGCTACGCCCTAAACCCCATGATCCAGGTCATGGGGTTTATTTTTACCTTTTTTCCTGGATATAAAAAATTGTCATCATTCTGTCACATTCCATTCATAAAATGACGTTCAGTTTAATCAACCACTGAATGTCTATAAGGGAGTATCGAATGCGTACCGCTTTAATTAAAGCTTTGACAATTGCAGGTTTTCTAACCAGTGCTGTATCCATTTCTAACGCTGCGCTCGCCGCTGAAAAAATCATCAAAATTGATGGTTCCAGCACCGTGTACCCAATCACTGAAGCAGTTGCTGAAGAATTTCAGAAATCGCAAAAAGTAAAAGTTACCGTAGGTGAATCAGGTACTGGTGGTGGCTTTAAAAAATTCTGCCGTGGCGAAACTGACATCTCAAATGCCTCACGTCCAATTTCACAAAAAGAAATGGACGCATGTAAAGAAGCTGGCATCCAGTTTATTGAATTACCTGTGGCATTCGATGCACTCACCGTGGCTGTGAACGACAAAAACGACTGGGTAAAAACATTGACAGTAGATGAATTGAAAAAAATCTGGCAACCAGGTTCTACCGTAAAAAACTGGAAGCAAGTGAATAGTGCATTCCCTGACAAAGCATTGAGTTTATATGGCCCAGGCACTGCTTCAGGTACGTTTGACTATTTCACTGAAGCCATTAACGGCAAATCAAAAGCGAGCCGTACTGACTACACGCCATCAGAAGACGATAACGTGTTAGTACAAGGTGTGAGTGGCAACGTAGGCGGCATGGCCTATTTTGGCTTGGCTTACTACGAAGAAAATAAAGATAAACTGCGTGCTGTACCGATTGCAGAAAAAGCGGGCAAACCAGGTGTATTGCCATCTGCAGAAACAGTGAAAGACGGTACTTATCAACCACTGTCACGTCCAATTTTTATTTACGTGAACGCAACTGCAGCAGCATTTAAACCGGAAGTGAAGTCATTCATTAACTTCTATCTAGAGAACGCACCTGTACTGGTAAAAGAAGTGAAATATATTCCGCTCACGACTGAAGATTACACTGCCGTGAAAACACACTTTAAAGCTTTGAAACCTGGTACAGGGTTCGGTGGTAAAAATGAAGTAGGCATTAAAGTGCAAGATCTGATTAAACGCATTAACTAATCAACTCCTTATTCTGACGCATCATGATGATGCGTCAGAATATTCTAATCACTGAGCGCAAACCAACATCAACCTTATTGATGAACATATTTATGAATGTAGCCCTTAAAGTGCAAAATAACCCCACTTCTCATCCAGCATCCGCAAGTCAGGTCAGTCCGCGTTTGGCAAAGAATCTTAAACGCCACTTCAAAGAACGTGTAATTGAATTTATTTTAATGCTGGCCGCACTTTCAGCTGTCTTTACCACATTCGCCATCGTCATCATTCTGCTGTACGAATCTTTTGGGTTTTTTAAAACCGTTTCACTGGTGGAATTTTTCACTGGCAAGGAATGGACACCTTTATTTGAAGATGCGCACTACGGCATCATGCCGCTGGTAGCAGGCACACTGACAACATCAGCCGTAGCGCTGGCGGTAGCGATTCCTGTTGGCACAGTAGCTGCGATTTATTTATCGGAATTTGCTTCTCACAAAGCACGCGAAATCGTGAAGCCGATTTTGGAGTTGCTGGTAGGCGTACCGACCATCGTTTTTGGTTATTTTGCCTTACTGTTTGTCACGCCAATTCTGCAGAAACTCTATCCAGAACTCCCCAGCTTCAATATGCTGAGCGCAGGGATTGTAATGGGCATCATGATTATTCCTTACATTGCATCGGTGGCAGAAGATGCCATGCGTGCAGTGCCAATGAGTATGCGCGAAGGCTCTTATGCCATGGGCGCCACACGCTTTCAAACGGCCATTAAAGTGGTTACGCCAGCGGCGATTTCCGGCATTGTTGCGGCTTATATTTTAGGCATCTCGCGTGCTGTGGGAGAAACCATGGTGGTTGCTGTGGCCGCAGGTCAGCAACCAAACCTGACATTTGACCCCACTGAAGGGGCGGCCACTATCACAGCGTTTATTGTGCAAGTGGCCTTGGGCGATTTGCCGCATGCCAGCATCGGCTACCAAAGTATTTTCGCTGCCGGTTTGGTACTGTTTGCGCTGACCTTGACCTTTAATATTTTGGGTCACATCATCCGCAAAAAATACCGCGAGCAATATTAAAAAAGCGCTGATTAAGCATTTACGGACACCCTATGAATATCAAATCAATTAACAAAGCGGCAGTGTTGGATAATCTGGATAATGTGCGCGCCATGATTAAGCGTCACAAACGCAATGACATTTTATTTACATCTATCGGTTTGCTGGCAGTTATGTTCGGCCTGCTGACATTGCTCACTCTGTTTATAGATCTGGTCATGGATGGTTATCCTCGCTTTAATCTACAGTTCTTTAGCGATTTTCCATCACGCCGCGCAGGCAGCGCGGGATTGTTGTCCGCTTGGGTAGGTTCACTGCTGGTGATGTTCGTCACATTTTTAACTGCAGTGCCTATGGGTGTTGCTGCAGGTTTGTATCTGGAAGAATACGCGCCAAAAAACTGGTTTTCAGACCTGATTGAAATCAACGTTTCCAATCTGGCAGGCGTGCCCTCGATTATTTACGGTTTGTTGGCTTTGGGTTTGTTTGTGTATGGCTTTGGATTTGGTCAAAGCATACTCACCGCTGGCATGACCTTGGGCTTGCTGATATTACCGATTGTGATTGTTTCGACACGTGAATCCATTCGCGCCATTCCGATTGCGATTCGTGAAGCCGCATATGCTGTGGGCGCAACCAAATGGCAAGTGGTGAAAGACCATGTCGTGAAATATTCACAAGGTGGTATTTTGACTGGCGTCATCATCGGCATGTCGCGCGCTTTGGGTGAAACTGCGCCAATTATCACCATCGGTGCACTCACCTTTATTGCATTTTTGCCGCCAAGCCCAGTCACGCTGGAACCCCCTTTTTTGAATTTTGAATGGTTGACTTCCAGTTTTACCGTACTACCGATTCAAATGTTTAACTGGTTGTCTCGGCCTGACCACGCTTTTCATGTGAATGCAGCAGCCACTGGCGCCATTATTATTGTAGTGACCTTATTGATGAACGGCACAGCGATTTGGCTGCGCTACAAGATTCGTAAAAATATTAAATGGTAATCATAGATTTACCATCAACAGGTTTACTGTCAACAGATTCACTATTGAAAAAATAAATACAGAAATTGCAACCTTAGGAAAAATAATGATTAACCCGACTACTCCAATTAAAGCTGAATCTCGCGATCTCAACTTTTTTTATAGCAACGGTACGCGCGCACTGAAGGGCATCACCATGCCGCTGTATGAGAATAAGATTACGGCGCTAATTGGACCATCAGGTTGTGGCAAATCCACATTCCTGCGTTGTTTTAACCGCATGCATGATTTATATCCGGGCAACAAATATCAAGGCCAAATCATTATGCATCCGGATAACACAAATATTTTGGAGAATGGCGTAGACCCAATTGAAGTTCGTATGCGTATCAGCATGGTGTTTCAGAAGCCCAATCCTTTTCCAAAGTCTATTTATGAAAACGTGGCTTATGGCCTGCGTGTACGCGGTGAAAACAACAAGCGTCTGTTGGACGATAAAGTAGAAGAGGCCTTAAAAGGTGCTGCGCTGTGGAATGAAGTCAAAGATCGTTTACAAGATTTGGCCTTCAACTTATCTGGTGGTCAGCAACAGCGTTTGTGTATTGCACGCGCATTAGCAACCGACCCGGAAATCATGCTGTTTGATGAGCCCACTTCTGCACTGGACCCCATTGCAACCGCCAACATTGAAGAACTGATGAGTGAGCTGCGTAGCAAGCTGACCATTTTAGTGGTGACGCATAACATGCAGCAGGCTGCGCGCATTTCAGACTACACCGCTTATATGTATCTGGGTGAACTGATTGAGTATGACGATACTGATACTATTTTCACGCGCCCTTCACGTAAGGAAACGGAAGATTACATTACTGGTAAATTTGGTTAACAAAACATTTAGTGAATATGCCGTGATTTCTCTGCCCAATAATCATTGGCCAGTCCTCTAATAGCTTCTCTATAAAACTACCGACAAAAAAGCCAACTTCAAGTTGGCTTTTTTTATACCGTATTGTTTTGAATATCAAAATTCGATATTCATTTCGCGACTGCTGCTTGCTGGTATGCGGTCAAATTGATGCTTGATTTGATGCAAGCTGATCAACTGGTGATAAAAGTGTAGCATGCGCTCTGCCTGTGTTTTCGCAGTCCAATGTGTTTTGACATAAGTCACAGCACGTTCAGCCAGCGCATATCGCTCTTCAGGATGCTGTAATAATCGATGCACGCGTTCGGCAAAACCTGCAATATTATCCGGCGCAATCCAAGCACCATCACCCTCAACCAGAATCGAAGCGGTACCCAGTTCAGCAATTGCCACCACTGGTGTACCTTGTGCCATGGCTTCCAAGAGTACCAAGCCCTGCGTTTCGCTTTTTGATGCGAATACAAACACGTCCGCGGCCTGATAACAGGCATTCAGTTCAGTGGCACGGTCTAAATAACCGATAAACTGAATATGATTATTTAGCCCTAGCGCTTTGGCTTGGGCATGCAAACTAGCCTCTGCAGGCCCTTCACCTGCTACTACCAACAGCGCATCCGGATGTTGCTGAATCAGCTCTTTGGTCATTTCTAGCAAGAAGCCTATGTTTTTCTCAAAGGCGACTCTACCCACATAAAGCAGCATTGGTCGTGCTAGCGCAATGCCGTATTTAAGTCTGAACGCAACGCCATCTGACGTCGCAAAACTTTGCTGTTGCAATCCGGTAGGGATGACTTCTGCTTCTGCATCCACGCCGTAAGCACGTAACACATTCAGCATGGGTTTTGACGGCGCAACAATCGCATCCACTGCGTTGCATTGTCGCTTGGAAATCATTCTGGCTAGGCTGCGCGCCAATGGTTTAGGAATCCAAGGTAAATAATAGTGCAAGTACTCTTCAAAAAAAGTATGGTAAGTTTCAACACATGGAACACCAAGTTCACGTGCCAGCTTCAAGCCTAAAAAATGGGCGACAAATGGCGTGTGCACATGAATCATGTCGTAGTTTTCACCACGCAGTTCCGGTAGCTTTTTGAGGGCTGCGCCCCATTTCATCAGTTTGTCTTCAGGGTCAAAATAAATACTGCGTGCGTCTACACGCTTAATCCAGCCTTCATCCTCGGTTTTGTGCGCATATTCGGGCGCCAGCAAATGCACCTCGTGACCGAGTTGCTGCATTTGCTCAACAAATGTGCGGATTGAGGTCGATACGCCATTCACTCGGGGAAAATACACATCAGAAATAAACAGGATTTTCATCTGATTCACCTTATCGGGTTTTGAATAATCATCTCAGCTCAATATAGTGTGCCTTTGTGACACTTTGATGAATACTGCTAAGCGTTTAATCAGCACCGAATAGCGCGTATCGGATGATTGCAGTGAACCGGAAAAATGAAAACGAGAGGACTAAACCAGCCAGATAGATAAGGCTGCGAGTGTGGCGCCAATCAGTGCGCCCGCCAATACATCGCTAGGATAATGCAAACCCAGCACCACGCGAGACAGCGCAACCAACAGGGTAAACGGCAGCAGAATGAGAGCCAGTTGTGGATAGTAATGCAGTGCAATCATGCTAAAAATCACCGCATGCAGTGTATGCCCAGAGGGAAAACTGAACTTATCCAAGGGCATCCCCGCCAGCGTAATTTCCTGACGCACCTCATAGGGCCGTGGACGCAAGGTTTTACCTTTCAACCACTTATATAACAAGGTGCCGAGTAAACCGATAGTCGCCATGTGTAACACAGGCTGTAACGCAGCAGCGCCTTTTAGACAGAGCAAAGCAGTCATTAATCCATACCAGAATACGCCATCGCCGAGACGGCTGACTAAGCGAAAACTGTTACGTATCAGCTTATATTGACTGGTGTGATTCACAGCGACACACATATTGCTATCCAATTGATGCATACGCTGCAGATAAGCATGTAATCTTATTGCCATGTTTAGCTCCAATTCCGCGTGTCCAATACACGCATCCAATTTCATGTGAATTGGCGCTAGCTTCGCATGTCAATATGAAGTTTTTATGAATCGATAATGAAGCTTTGATGTTATCAAGCCGCAGCCGCAGCGACTGCCTGCGCAATGTTTTCAGCCAATTGCTGGACTAATCCCGCATCTTCACCTTCAACCATGACACGGATTTTGGGTTCGGTACCCGAAGCCCTCAGCAGAACTCGCCCCGAGCCTGCCAGTTTTGTTTCTGCAGATGCCACTGCTGCTTGAATATCAGCATGTATATCCAGGTTGATTTTTTTTGCAGTTTTCACGTTAATCAGCACTTGTGGATAAAGCGGGATTTCTTGTCTGGATTGGGTCAAAGTTTTGCCGCTTTGTTTCAGCGCATGCAGCACCTGCAAGGCGGCAATGATGCCATCGCCACTGCTATGTTTATCCAAGGTCAGAATATGTCCGGAGTTTTCTCCGCCTAATTGCCAGCCATGTTGATTGAGTAGTTCCAGCACGTAGCGATCCCCCACCTTGGCACGTGCAAATGGAATTTGCATCGCAGCGAGTTTATGCTCTAGCGCCAGATTGGTCATCATTGTGCCGACTACCCCACCCTGCAGCAACCCGGCAGACTGGCGAGCAGCTGCAATGATGTAGATCAGCTGATCGCCATCCAGCAGCGCGCCTTGGGCATCTACCATCATTACCCGATCACCATCCCCATCAAAGGCAATACCCAAGTCTGCGCTATACTCCAGCACCGCCTTCTGCAGCGCTTCAGGATGTGTAGAGCCGACCTGCTCATTGATATTCAAGCCATCAGGTTTATTGCCAATGGTGATAATTTCAGCGCCTAACTCATGAAACACTGGTGGCGCTACGTGATAGGTCGCACCATGTGCGCAATCCAGCACAATTTTCAGACCACGTAAATCCAATTGGTTAGGAAAGGTACTTTTGCAAAACTCGACATAACGCCCTGCTGCATCATCAATGCGGCGTGCTTTACCCAATTTGGCAGACTCCATGACCTGCATGGGTTTTTCCAGTTCCGCTTCGATTGCATGCTCAATATCATCGGGTAGCTTGGTCCCCAAACTGGAAAAAAACTTGATGCCGTTATCGTAGTAAGGATTGTGGGACGCAGAAATGACAATGCCAGCCTGTGCGCGCAAAGCACGCGTTAAATAAGCCACGGCAGGCGTAGGCATCGGGCCTGTCAACAGTACATCCACACCGGCTGCAGACAGACCTGCCTCTAGTGCAGCTTCCAACATATAACCAGAAATACGGGTATCTTTGCCGATCAACACTGCAGGGTGCGCACCTTTCGCCAGATGACTATCTATACCGGTCAGCACACGACCTGCTGCATAACCAAGATGCATGACAAACTCTGGGGTTATCAAGGCATCCCCCACTCGACCGCGAATACCATCTGTACCGAAATATTTTTTTGTCATTTTGCTTTCTCAAAATATCACTAACATATCAACTCTCATACTAACCCTTCTAACGCGCTGAGTAGCACAGTCTTAGTGAGGGTTCTCGGCAATCGCTTGTTCGAGCACCGCAGCAAGTGATGTTTTATATCGCTTGCCAGGGCGAGTTCGATTGCCGCTCATTAAGACGAGCAACGCAGGAAATAAGCGGTAGAGGGTGTCGTGTTCTTTGGTTACTTTCTTATGGACAAGCATAAGAAAGTAACCCGCCTGTCGGGCGAGACCGACCAATCAAACAAAACTCTTGCAACTTTTCGCTAAATATACCACTTTAGAACACCACCTTGCCTAGATTCCGGCCTTTCGCCGGAATGACGGTTTTTATCTATCGATTAAAGTTTGAGCCAAACACTAACTCAAGTTATTTAAAATTACCGCCTTAACTACTTTAAGCGCATCTACCGTCGCCTTCACATCATGCACCCTCACTATTTTGGCGCCTTTCATCACTGAAATCACGGAAGCTGCCAATCCTGCATGTAATCGCTGCTGCTCATCGCCACCGGCAATTTTACCCAACACTGATTTGCGCGACAGGCCGACTAGCAGTGGATAGCCCAAATCCGCCAAGTCATTCAAGTGCTGTATCAAAGCAATATTATGTTCCTTGGTTTTACCAAAACCAAAGCCTGGGTCGAGCACAATGCGCTCAGCCGAAATACCATGAGCCAAACATACATTGGCTCTCTCTTCCAAAAACTGCCTCACTTCAAACACCACATTCTGATAGCTCGGATTTAACTGCATGGTTTGCGGCATGCCCTGCATATGCATCAAACAAACGCCAGCATCGCTGCTTGCGACCACTGCTATCGCACCTGGCTCCTGCAAAGCGCGCACATCGTTCACGATATGTGCACCGGCCTGAATCGCTGCACGCATTACTTCCGGTTTGTACGTATCAATAGAGATCGGCACTGGTGAAATAGGGCTTAATGCTTCAATCACTGGGATGACACGCTTGAGCTCTTCCTGCAGACTGACCGGCTCTGCACCTGGCCGAGTGGACTCTCCGCCAATATCCAGAATATCTGCGCCTTCAGCAATGAGTTGTTGGGCATGAGCAAGCGCCGCGTCTAATGCAGTATATTGACCGCCATCTGAGAAGGAATCCGGCGTAACATTGAGAATGCCCATTACCTGAGGGCGCGACAAGTCGAGCTGAAATTTTCCGCAAACAAATCTGGCTGATGTAGACATAGCCCAAATTATACCGAATAAAGCACCAAGCCAAATAAAAAGGGCTAGCAAGCTAGCCCTTCATATTCGCCGATTGACGACACCCAATCACAGTATCAACAGCACCTAATTGAGTGTTTACATTAGGGTTAAGTTTTTGCAGTTGGCTGCGGCGCTGGTGCCGTTGAAGCGCCACTGGCACTGGATCCTGAGTTACCACCAACTTTAGCTGGCTTTGGTTTGGGTGCACGCACCGGCAAACCTGCCATGATGTCGTTAATCTGATCAGCATCAATGGTTTCATATTCCATCAAGGCCGCCGCCATCGCCTCTACTTTGTCGCGATTATCCTCAATCAGCTTGCGCGCCAATGCATACTGCTCATCCAGAATGCGGCGTATCTCGGCATCCACTTTCTGCTGGGTAGCCTCTGACACGGTTTTAGAGCTCATACTGCCGAAAAATGAATCCTGCTCGTTGCCCGCATACACCATGGTGCCAAGTGCATCACTCATGCCATAACGCGTGACCATGTCACGTGCCAGTTTGGTGGCGCGCTCAAAGTCATTCGAAGCCCCGGTCGACATCTGATGCATGAACACTTCTTCAGCAATACGGCCGCCAAACAAGATAGAAATTTCTTCCAACATTTTGTCTTTGTAATTACTGATGCGGTCAAATTCGGGCAGCTGCCAAGTCAAGCCTAATGCCCAGCCGCGCGGCATAATCGTTACCTTGTGCACCGGGTCTGCTTTAGGCAGCAATTTCGCCACCACCGCATGGCCAGATTCATGATAAGCCGTGTTGCGGCGCTCTTCTTCACGCATCACCATAGATTTACGCTCAGGCCCCATGAAGATTTTGTCTTTAGCATCTTCAAAATCCTGCATATCCACAGTGCGCTTATTACGACGCGCTGCAAACAGCGCAGCTTCATTCACCAAATTCGCTAAATCAGCACCGCTAAAGCCTGGTGTACCACGCGCCAGAATATTGGCCTTCACATCTGGATCAATCGGCACTTTACGCATGTGCACCATCAAAATCTGCTCACGACCCTTGATGTCAGGCAAGCCTACCATCACCTGACGGTCAAAACGCCCTGGACGCAGCAAGGCTTTATCCAGCACATCGGCACGGTTGGTTGCTGCAATCACGATCACACCTGAGTTGGCTTCAAAGCCGTCCATCTCCACCAGCATCTGATTCAAAGTCTGCTCGCGCTCATCATTGCCACCACCTGTACCGGCACCACGGCTGCGGCCAACCGCATCAATCTCATCAATAAAGATGATGCAGGGTGAGTTTTTCTTGGCAGTTTCAAACATATCACGCACGCGAGATGCGCCTACACCCACGAACATTTCCACAAAATCAGAGCCGGAAATCGTGAAGAAAGGCACTTTAGCCTCACCGGCAATGGCACGCGCCAGCAAGGTTTTACCTGTACCTGGGGGGCCAACCATCAGCACACCGCGCGGAATACGGCCACCTAGTTTCTGGAATTTAGTTGGATCGCGCAGAAACTCAACCAGCTCATACACTTCTTCTTTAGCCTCATCGCAACCCGCTACATCGGCAAAAGTTGTGTGATTATTACTTTCATCCAGCTGGCGTGCTTTGCTCTTGCCGAATGAAAATGGACCACCACCCTTGCCGCCACCTTGCATCTGGCGCATGAAGAAAATCCACACGCCGATCAGCAAAATCATGGGGAACCATGACACAAAAATGCTCATGAGCAAAGACTGCTCTTCTTCCGGTTTGGATTCTACGGTGACGTTATATTTGAGTAAGTCAGACACCAGCCACGGGTCGGTTGGCGCATAGGTATTGAAGCGTTTGCCATCCTGCGTGGTGGCACGCAGTACGCGACCGTCAATTTGCACTTTGGCAATACGGCCATCTTTCACGTCCTGAATGAATTGTGAATAAACCACTTGATTATCTGCGTTGCTCTTAACTCCGGACAAGTTAAAAATCGCCATCAATACCATGGCAATTGCCAACCAGATCGCAATATTCTTAAACACGTTGTTCAAAATTTCTTTCCTTTATCCACAACAAAACTTGTGACATATGAATAGCTTATACCAAATTTCAGGGTTTGCGCCCCAGCCCCAGCAAATAAACTTCACTACTTCTATCGCGCGATGCTTTCGGTTTACGCGTTACTACTTTATCAAACATTTGGCGCATGTTCTGTAAAATTTCTTCAAAACCTGCGCCTATAAATACCTTGACCAAAAAGTTGCCGCTTGGTTTCAACCAATCCTTGCTGAACTCAAGCGCCAATTCCGTAAGATAAGCAGCTCCCGCCTGATCGACATCTTTAATACCACTGATATTGGGCGCCATATCGGCAATAACAAGGTCAACCTGCGTTTTATTTAACAATGCCTCAAATGCACGCAATACTGATTCCTCTCGAAAGTCACCTTGCAAAAAGGTAACCCCAGCAATGGGCTGCATATCTAATATATCCAAAGCAATGACTTTACCTTGCCCTTTTAAACGTTGCACAGCAACTTGTGACCAACTGCCGGGGGCAGAGCCCAAATCCACCACCGTCATACCAGGCTTGATGAGCTTATCTTTATCATCAATTTCCATCAGCTTATAGGCGGCACGGGCGCGATAGCCTTCCTTCTGTGCTAATTTCACATAAGGATCGTTCAAATGTTCCTGCATCCAGGCTTTACTGGTTCTTGATGGTTTCATGATAAAGATGACTATGAATGGCGCCCGCGGGCATCGGTTATATCGTGTTAAAATGCACGCCTAATTAATTGAGTACATTTTATGAAATTCAGCACTAAACAAATCGCCCACTTACGCGGCCTTGCACATAATTTAAATCCGGTTGTCATGATAGGCAATCAAGGCTTAACCGAAAACGTACTCAAGGAAATCGAGCTTAATTTGAATGCACATGAGCTCATTAAAGTACAAGTAGCTGGTGATGACCGCAATGCGCGCAAAGCGATTTTAGATGAAATCAGCAAGGCGACGGGGGCACTGCCTGTGCATCATATCGGCAAACAATTGGTATTTTACCGAGCCAGTAGCACTGTTAAAGAAAGTGCGAAAATTATCATTCCCAAGCTGTAATCATTAAAAGCTTTTTGTCCACGAAATACACGAAATGGGTTAAGCAGGCATTTATGGAATGATAAAGCTCGCAAAAGCACAACCAATCCAAAAAACGCAAAACTCAAGAAAACTTAACTAAGATTTATACTGGGATTTTATTTTCGCGTCTTTCGTGAGTTTCATGGACATTTAATTTTTTATCGCGCCTTCAGCACCATCACCACGGCCAGCAGGCATTCAATCAAATAAGCCACACTGGCTACACCATGCCAGGTTTTGAATCTATCAGCAAATACACTTTGCATGACATCCGATGGTAAGGCCTGATTTTTCAGGCTTTCCAAAATCGGCTGTATACCATAGTGCCCGGCCAAAACCAGCAGCAGCATCACCAGCACTGCCCAAAAGAAAGCTTGTTTAAATGCGCCGGTGCCAAACTGGAATACACGAAAAATCAGAAGGTAAGCCCCACTCACCATGCCGATATAACTCACCGCGGTAAATAACTGCCCAGCGAGCATACCTGCCGTCTGCGTATCCTGCAGACGCTCAAACAGCAAGTAAGCATTGAGGCCACTGAGCCACAAAGCACCTGCCCACAAGGCAATTAGAATTAATGATAGTCTGTATCCCATGATAAGTTACTCCGCAGATTTAATTATCTTAAAATTGCAACGCATCAAATATATAACACATCCAGAATTTCATATTCTTTGGTGCCTCCAGGCGCATTGACTTCAGCCACCTCACCTACTGATTTACCAATTAAACCGCGTGCAATCGGCGAACTCACAGAAATCTTGCCATTTTTAATGTCAGCTTCGTCTTCACCTACGATTTGATAGGTTTTGTTATCGCCTGAATCCAAATCTTCAATATTGACTGTGGCGCCGAACACTACACGGCCTTCAGCATTGAGGGTTGCAGGGTCAATCACTTGCATATTGGAGAGTTTAGCTTCCAGCTCAGCAATACGCCCCTCAATGAAACTTTGACGCTCTTTAGCAGATTCATATTCTGCATTTTCAGACAAATCGCCTTGTGCACGTGCCTCGGCAATCGCCTGAATAATGTTTGGTCTATCAACGCTACGCAAGCGCTGCAATTCTTCTTTTAGCAATTCAGCACCACGAATGGTCACTGGAAATTGATTGACTGCCATGCGACTTTCCTTTTACTAAAAAACAAAACCACACTCGCGAAAGAGCGTGGTTTTTATTGATACGATAAATATAAGCTTAGTGTATTTTAAGCCAGTTGTTTGTGCAAGTTCTGCAGGGACTCAACCTGAATCTCTTGCATATGACCCATGCCCACGCATGCCGCCTTTGCACCGGCGATTGTGGTGTAATAAGTCACCTTGTTCTGCAGCGCAGTACGGCGAATCTCGTAAGAGTCGGCCACAGCACGCTTGTCCTCGGTGACGTTCACGATAAAGCTGATATCGCCATTTTTAATCATGTCGACAATATGCGGACGACCTTCAGCCACTTTATTCACTGCTTGCACCTTCAAGCCGTTGGCAATCAGCGCAGCCGCTGTGCCCTTGGTGGCCACCAGCTCAAAACCCAATTTGTCCAGATGCTGGGCAATTTCAACCACTTTTTGGTAGTCTTCCTTGCGCACGCTAATGAAGGCGCGACCGCCCTGCGGCAGCTTGGTTGAAGCGCCCAATTGAGATTTCAGGAACGCCTCGGCAAAGGTGCTACCTACGCCCATCACCTCACCGGTTGATTTCATCTCAGGGCCTAAAATGGTATCTACACCCGGGAATTTAATGAACGGAAACACTGCCTCTTTCACGGAGAAGAACGGCGGTACCACTTCACGCGTCACTTGCTGCGAAGCAAGTGATTTTCCAGTCATGCAGCGCGCTGCAATTTTTGCCAGCTGCAAACCGCAGGCCTTTGAAACAAAGGGCACAGTTCGAGACGCGCGTGGGTTCACTTCCAGAACGTAAACCGTTTCACCTTGAATCGCAAACTGTACATTCATCAAACCTACCACACCCAGCGCCTTGGCCATTTGCTTGGTTTGATCACGTAGTTCATCTTGCAGTTTGGCTGACAAGCTATAAGGTGGCAACGAACAGGCTGAGTCACCGGAGTGCACCCCCGCTTGTTCCACGTGCTCCATGATGCCGCCAATAATCACTTCATTGCCGTCAGACAATGCGTCCACATCCACTTCCAGCGCATCATTCAGAAATCTGTCTAGCAGCACCGGTGATTCATTCGAAACCTTCACTGCTTCACGCATGTAGCGCTCAAGCTGACTCTGTTCCTGCACAATCTCCATGGCACGACCACCCAACACATAAGAAGGACGCACCACTAATGGATAACCGATTTCACCCGCGAGACGCAGTGCTTCTTCTTCCGTACGTGCGGTGCGGTTTGGAGGCTGTTTCAAGCCTAGGTCATGCAGCATTTTCTGGAAACGCTCGCGGTCTTCGGCCATGTCAATCGCATCCGGCGTAGTTCCAATAATTGGCACACCGGCTTTTTCCAAATCGCGCGCGAGTTTCAATGGAGTTTGACCGCCATATTGCACAATCACGCCTACAGGTTTTTCCAGTGCCACAATTTCCAGCACATCTTCTAATGTCACTGGCTCAAAATACAGGCGATCAGAGGTATCGTAGTCGGTAGAAACGGTTTCCGGATTACAGTTGACCATGATCGTTTCATAGCCATCATCACGCATGGCAAATGCGGCATGTACACAGCAATAATCAAATTCGATACCCTGACCGATACGGTTCGGGCCACCGCCCAACACCATGATTTTTTTCTTGTCACTCGGGTTGGCTTCGCATTCTTCCTCATAGGTCGAATACATATAAGCGGTATTGGTGGCAAACTCAGCCGCGCAGGTATCAACACGTTTATATACCGGACGCACGTTGAGTGCCTGACGATATGCACGCACTGCATGCTGATCGGTATCGAGCAGCTTGGCTAGACGACGATCTGAAAAACCGCGGCGTTTCAGCTGTAACAATGCCTCTTTGTCCAAATCGGCGATATGCTTACCTTTGAGTGCCTGCTCTCGGTCAATAATGTCTTTGAGCTGTGTCAGGAACCAGCGGTCGATCTTAGAAATGTTATACACTTCGTCCACACTCAAGCCCATGCGGAAAGCATCACCCACATACCAGATACGCTCAGGGCCTGGCACACCAATTTCCTTGGTAATGGTGTCCATGTCGGTAGTTTTTTCATCCAAGCCATCCACGCCCACTTCCAAGCCACGCATCGCTTTTTGGAATGACTCCTGGAAAGTGCGGCCGATCGCCATCACTTCGCCCACTGATTTCATCTGTGTCGTCAGGCGGCTATCGGCTTGAGGGAATTTCTCAAATGCAAAACGCGGCACTTTAGTGACTACATAGTCAATGCTAGGCTCGAAAGAGGCTGGCGTTGCCCCACCGGTAATTTCATTGCGCAATTCATCAAGCGTGAAACCCACTGCCAGTTTTGCGGCTACTTTTGCAATTGGGAAACCAGTCGCTTTAGAGGCCAGCGCAGATGAACGTGACACACGGGGGTTCATTTCAATCACAATCATGCGACCATCATTTGGGTTAATCGCAAACTGCACATTAGAACCGCCGGTATCTACACCGATTTCACGCAACACTGCCAAGCTAGCGTTACGCATGATTTGATATTCTTTATCGGTCAAGGTTTGCGCTGGTGCTACGGTGATGGAGTCACCGGTATGCACGCCCATTGGGTCTAAATTTTCGATGGAACAGATAATAATGCAGTTATCAGCTGAATCGCGCACCACTTCCATTTCGTACTCTTTCCAACCCAGCAGCGACTCTTCAATCAGCAGCTCATTCGTCGGAGAAGCATCCAAACCACGTTCGCAGATGCTAATAAACTCTTCACGGTTGTAAGCAATACCGCCGCCACTGCCGCCCATGGTGAATGACGGGCGAATAATTGCCGGGTAGCCAATGGTGGCTTGCACCTGCAGGGCCTCTTCCATGCTGTGCGCAACAGCAGAACGTGCAGAACCCAGACCGATTTTGGTCATGGCATCCTTGAATTTTTGACGGTCTTCCGCTTTATCAATTGCTTCTTTAGTCGCACCAATTAGCTCAACATTGTATTTCGCCAATACCCCATGTCTATCCAAATCCAGCGCACAGTTCAGCGCGGTTTGACCGCCCATAGTGGGCAGTAGAGCATCCGGGCGCTCTTTTTCAATAATTTTCTCAACCACCTGCCAAGTCACCGGCTCAATATAAGTCGCATCAGCCATCTCCGGATCCGTCATGATGGTCGCTGGATTTGAGTTAACCAGAATTACACGATAACCTTCTTCACGCAGGGCTTTACAAGCTTGCGCGCCTGAGTAGTCGAATTCACAAGCCTGTCCAATGACGATAGGACCAGCGCCGATGATTAATATAGATTTAATGTCAGTACGTTTTGCCATTTTCCTAAAGCTACTCCGCAACACATCTACCGCGTTCTCGTTTGCTCGCTTCCTCGCCGTACTTAATGTACTGCCTTCGTCGCTCGCTCACTGCGGCCTTGTATATGTGCCGCTGGTAACGCTTTATGTGTTGCTTACTTAGCTTGCCTTTCATGTTGCATCAAATTGATAAATCGATCAAACAAATAACTCATTTCCGTTGGGCCGGGGCTTGCTTCCGGGTGGCCTTGGAAACTAAATGCAGGTTTGTCGGTGCGTGCAATGCCTTGCAAACTGCCATCGAATAATGACACGTGCGTCACCTTCAAGTTAGCGGGCAATGTGGCCGCATCCGCCGCAAAACCGTGGTTTTGACTAGTGATATAAACTCGCTTGGTTTCAACATCCTGCACCGGGTGATTGGCACCGTGATGGCCGAATTTCATTTTGATGGTTTTTGCACCACTTGCCAGCGCTAGCAACTGATGACCCAAACAGATGCCGAACGTAGGCACGCCTTTGTCTACAATGGTTTTAATCGCTTTGATTGCGTAATCACATGGCTCAGGGTCGCCGGGGCCATTCGACAGGAACACGCCATCAGGATTGAGCGCCAACGCCTCTTCAGCTGTGGCTTGTGCCGGTAGCACCGTTACTTTACAGCCACGTGCAACCAGCATGCGCAGGATATTGCGCTTCACGCCGTAATCAAAGGCCACCACATGAAATTTGTTTGCTGGTGCATGCGTGTAACCTTGACCTAAAGCCCATTCACTCTCGGTAAATTCATAAGATTTATCGCAGCTCACCACTTTTGCCAAATCCATACCCGCCATGCCTGGGAAGCCTGAAATCAGATTTTTTGCTGCGGCTAGCGCTTTAGCCTCATCAGCTTCACCCGCAATAATGGCACCGGTTTGCGCACCTTTCTCACGCAGAATACGTGTCAGCTTGCGCGTGTCGATATCTGCAATCGCTACAACATGATTGGAAACCAGATATTCAGACAATGATTGTGTACTTCTGAAATTGCTGTGAATCAGCGGCAAATCGCGAATGATTAAGCCACTGGCATATACTTTTCCGGATTCCACATCTTCAGGGTTGGCTCCATAGTTGCCAATGTGCGGATAAGTGAGCGTGACGATTTGTTTGGTGTAGGATGGGTCGGTCAGAATTTCCTGGTAGCCCGTCATCGAAGTGTTGAATACAACCTCGGCCACCGTGTGGCCTGACGCTCCAATTGACATGCCACGAAACACGGTTCCATCTGCAAGTACTAGTATGGCGGGCAGGTTTTGTGACACAGTAACTCCTTGTTTTGCTACATTAATATAGTGTTTAAGCGTTTGTCCATCATGAACAGATGGCAGATATGCAAAACGGGAGGAGTAGGTTTACTCTTCCCGTTTCAGAATTAACGAATTATAGCCAAAAAAAAGTGTTTAATCAATGCTAAACCGGATGCAAAACTACAGCCGCATCAATTGCCTGTCATGCCATTTTGATAAACACAATTGTGCAGCGATTGCACCGCAAAATGCCAAGAACATGTCCCACTGCGTGTCCCAAATATCGCCCTGAGTTGCCAAAAATGCGACTGCATCACTGCCTGAAGCTATCGCGACCCACCATTCGAGAAATTCATAGCATGCGCTAATCGCGAGACAGATGGAAATCACCATAAAAAATAGCCAGCGCCCGCGCGGCAATATCTGATGCCGCAGCAGAATTTCTCGTGCGACCATTGCCGGCACAAAGCCCTGCGCCACATGACCAAGCCTGTCGTAATAATTTCTATCCCAGCCAAAATAATCGCGCAGCCAGTTAAAAATAGGCATTTCAGCATAAGTGTAATGCCCGCCAATCAAAAGAATGATGGCGTGCAGCGCAATCAGCGCATAAACAAGATTGGTGAATGGAAATTTTGCGTAAGTCGCAAACAGCACCGGAATCGCCAGCAACACCGGCATTACCTCCAGCACCCAGGTGAACCAATCACGTGGTGCAATGGCTGACCAAATAAAAACAGCGCCAACTATAAACAATAGCAGGCGCTGATAACGTGAAGTCACTGCAAGCGGATACATCAAAGATGTCTTTTGATTACAAATATCTATCACTCAACTAGCTGCGTTTTAACCCCAGCACATCCTGCATATCGAAGAGGCCAGCGCTTTTGTCTGCCAAAAACTTACCTGCACGTAATGCCCCTACAGCAAAGGTGGCACGACTACTCGCTTTGTGCGTCAATTCCACACGCTCACCTATGCCGGCAAATACCACGGTATGATCACCCACGACATCACCACCGCGCAAAGTTGCAAAACCAATTTTGCCTGCTTCACGTTCGCCGGTCACACCCTCACGCGCATAAATTGCGCAGTCTTTCAAGTCCTGTCCTAAGCCCTGCGCAGCCGCTTCACCCAATCGCAGCGCTGTGCCTGATGGCGCATCCACTTTGTGACGGTGGTGCATCTCCACCACTTCGATGTCATAACCCTCGCTCAATACTTTTGCTGCCTGCTCGACCAAATTAATCAGCAAGGTCACACCTACGCTCATGTTGGGTGCAAATACAATAGGAATATTCTTGGAAGTTTCTGCAATCACCTGTTTTTCTGTATCAGAAAAACCGGTTGTGCCAATCACCATCGCCACTTTGGATTTTTGACATGCCTGTAGATACTGCATGCTGGCCTCAGGGCGGGTAAAGTCTATCAACACATCCGCGCCTAGCAAGGCCGCCTCTACATCTGAACTTACTTTGACGCCGCTCAGCCTGCCAAACTGCTCACCTGCATCACGACCCAAGCCGGGGTTATCGCCCGCCCTGTCCAGAGCAGCATGCAGCACTAATTCAGCATCTGCAAATACTGAGGACAGTAAGGCATGTCCCATGCGACCCGAACAACCTGCAATTACAACTTTTAATGGTTTTGCCATCATATTCACTATCTAAAATTCACTTAATGTTTAAACAAACTTAATTAGAGCGCGCACTAAAAGCCTATTTGCTCTAACATCCGGTCAAAGAAGCTGGGCTCCGTTTCTGGAGGCAGCGGTTTTGGCTGGGGTGCCACTTTGTTACCAGTACGGGACCCGCTTGGTTCGGCAACAGGCGGCGACTCTTCATCCTCAATCTGCAATCTTCGGTCAAACTGCATCCCCGCCGGAGACTGGTAATGATAAGGGTTCGCCGGTGGAGTAGGCTCCGGCAATAGCGCTGGCGTTTCCGCAACCGAAGATGGTTCCGCAGATATTGCAGACTCAGACTGTGCAGGCGCCACTAAGGGAGCAATCGGGGCAGCAGGCACCGGTTCGGATACCACAGGTTCAATTTGCTTAGACTCAACCACTGTCGGAACAGATGCAGTTTCGGGCTGTGGCAGTGCAGTTTCGGCTGCAGACGTTGAAGGCACAGATTCTGTAGGCTGCACTGCTACCGCCTTGGCAGCGTTTTCAACTTCAGGCACTGCAATCGGAACTGCCAACATTGATGGGGCTTGTTCAGGCATTTGTGCTGCATCCTGTTTGAGCTCACCGGCAGCGGCGGTGTCCGCAGGAATTACTGCTGCTGGCATCGCGGCAGCCGGCTTCACTAACTCGGCATTTTGCTTAAGCGGCTGTTTTGCCGGAGCGACAGCTTCAGCTTTCGCTTCATCATCTGCCCAGAACTTAAGCTTATCCAATAAACTTTTTTCTTTTTCCGCTTTCACTGGTGGCACTACACGGGTACCACTCACCACGGGTGCTTCTGTCTCTTTGGCCAGCTCACTGCCTGCAGGCACCACATCGCCACGCACAGATTTTAATAACTCATTTTCAAAATCCAGAATTACGCGTCGCTGTTCTTTAATTTTGCCATTCTCACGCATCTGGTACACATAGTCCCAACGATTGCCATGAAAACTATCCTGCACTAGAGGCGTACCCATAATAAACCGCACCTGCGACTTGGTCATACCAGGACGCAATTGCAGCAGCATTTTTGATGTCACTACATTGCCTTGCTGGATATCGAGTTTATAGGGCTTGATGGAAGGGAGCTGCGTGCCGCATGACACACACAGCAGTGCAGCCAGAATGAATATATGACGCATATTATGACTTTAATTTAAATTAGCGTTAATATAACACGTTGACAACGAACCCAAAACATCGGGCAAGTCTAAAACACTTGGATTGTAACAGTGAGCCAAAAAAGCATGCATGATCAAAAAGACTTAAAAAACGCCGGTTTAAAAGCCACCCTGCCTAGATTAAAAATTCTGGAACTGTTTGAAAACAGCAAAGAGCGTCATCTTTCTGCGGAAGATGTTTATAAAATACTGATCACTTCTGATGAAGATGTAGGTCTGGCGACGGTGTACCGTGTGCTAACCCAATTTGAGCAGGCAGGTTTGCTGATTCGCCATCATTTTGAAAGCGGCAAAGCCGTGTTTGAGCTTAACGAAAGCGGCCATCACGACCACATCGTTTGTCTGCAGTGCGGCCATGTTGAAGAATTCTGTGATGATGAAATTGAAAAACGTCAGCATGCAATCGCTAACGACAGAGGATTCAAAATTCGAGAGCACTCACTCTGTATATACGCAGACTGTTCACAAAATCCCTGCGATCGCAAAAACCGAGATTAAGCCCCTACAACAACACAGGCCACTAAACGTAGCCCAGCATTTCTGACGCATGCCTGCGGGTGGTTTCGGTAATTTCCAAGCCTCCCAGCATGCGAGCAATCTCTTCAACACGCTGCACATCATCTAGTGGCTTAATCGTACTTAAGGTTTGTCCATTTACCAGCGCCTTGCTGACCTGCAAATGATGCCGTCCCAATGCTGCGACCTGCGGCAAATGGGTAATCACCAGCACCTGGCGTGAATTCCCTAACTGCTTGAGTAAATTCCCCACTACCTCGGCTACACCGCCGCCAATGCCCACATCAACCTCATCGAATATCATAGTAGGCACTACCCCTTGCTGGGCTGTCACCACACGTATGGCTAGACTGATTCTGGATAATTCGCCACCTGAGGCGACTTTATTCAACGGCCTAGCGGCGACCCCAGCATGTCCAGCCACCAAAAACTCCACTTGCTCCAAGCCATACGCTGAGGCTGGCTGAGCATGGAGTGCAACTTCAAATTTGCCGCCACTCAATGATAAACGCTGCATTTGTGCAGTGATTTCATGGCTCAGCTTCATGGCCGCAGCTTGTCTACCTGCCGTTAATTTATCTGCCAACTCGCTGTAAGCCTGCCACGCCTCTTTTTCCTGTGCCGCGAGTGCAGCACTGTCTTCCACATCGCCAAGCTCATCCATACGCGCCTGCCAGTTTTGCAGCAGTTCCGGCAGCGCTTCAACCTGCACCCGATATTTACGCGCAGCGCTATGAACCGCCTGTATCCGCGCTTCCACTTCATTCAAGCGTTCAGGGTCTAAATCGATATGCTGCACATATTTACCGATAACACGGCTTGCCTCTTCAAGTTGTATCATGCCAGAATCCAGCGACTCCACGGCTTCAGCCAAACTTGAATCATAGCTGTGCATATCCTGCAGACGATGCTGAATCTGCCCCAATAGACTGAGTACAGAAAGCTCACCATCTCGCAGCATTTCCACACATAGCTCACCGTTTTTAATGAGTTCAGCACCATTGGATAACCGGGCGTGCTCACTTTGCAGTGCACCCCAGTCTTCAGGGTTAAAATCCAGCTGTTTGAGTTCACGAATGTTATCGCGAAGTTCTGCCAGTTCATCAGCATAAGCAGCGGCATTTTTTTCTGCCGACAATCGCAGCACATGCAGCTGATGCCATTGTTTATAGGCCTGCGCCAAGGTATCTGAAAGTTGGGTCAGTCCGCCGAATTCATCCAGAATCTGGCGCTGTGTCGTAAGTTTGAGCAAGGAATGGTGGGCATTCTGACTATATATATCTACTAGCAGCTCGCCTATTTCCTTGAGCTGCTGCACGGTCACTGGGCTGCCGTTGATAAAAGCACGCGAGCGGCCATCGGCATACATGACACGACGCAGCACCAGCTCACCGGATTCGGTGGCCAACTCAAGCGCTTGCAGCCACGACGTAGCATCCGCATGTCGTGAAATATCAAAGCTGGCGCTGATTTCAGCCTTATCACAGCCAACCCTAGTGACACCGCCTTCCGCTCTAGCACCCAGCGCCAAAGACAGCGCATCAATAAGTATGGATTTACCGGCACCCGTTTCACCGGTGAGCACGGTGAAGCCTGCGGAAAAATCCAGATCAAGCGTACTTACAATGACAAAATCACGTATGGAAAGGCTTTGCAGCATAGTGCTTAACCCCAGTTCAGCTTGTTGCGCAGCATGTCAAAATAGCAATAATTGGCTGGGTGCAGCAGGAAAATGTTCTTTTGAGCGCGCTGCACTGAGATTTTGTCACCAATCTCCAGATCAATCTGCACTTGCCCATCAATGCTCAGATGTGCCTCAGTGAACTGCACCAGCGTCACTTCAATCTGACTGCTGCTATTCACTGCAATCGGGCGATTACTCAATGTGTGCGGACAAATGGGAACCAATGAAATAGCTTCCAGATTGGGGTGCAGTATCGGACCCCCGGCGGATAATGCATAAGCGGTAGTGCCGGTAGGCGTACTTAAAATCAAGCCATCACTGCGCTGCTTGTAAACAAACTGACGGTCGATTTCAACTTCCAGCTCAATTAAACGCAACCCACTTTTAATCACCACATCATTCAGCGCATAACCGGAATGCAATATTTTTCCATTACGCAGCACCTGCGTTGCTAGCAGCATGCGCGGCTCTTTAATAAAACTGCCGGTAAGGATTTTATCAATCTCACTGAGCATATCTTCCGCACGCAAATCGGTTAAGAAACCGAAACGGCCACGATTCACACCGACTAACGGCACGTCATCTTCAATCAGGTTGCGCGCAACGCTGAGCATCGTGCCGTCGCCCCCCATCACGATAGCCACATCCGCGGATCGGCCAATCAACTCCAGCGGCAAAATTTGATATCCACGCAGCTGCGCATGTTGCGCAGTGAGTTCTTCCACACAAACCTCATATTGCTGCTCGGTAAGATGACGTGCCAATACCAGCAAATCGTTCTGCATTAAATGCAGTGCCGACTGGTTCATATATTTGCCGATTAAGGCGACTTTTTTGAATTGTTTTTCCACCGTTGAATTAGAACATAGTCAGTAAATCTTGGCAAAGACGAGCTGAAGCTGAGTGCGCAAAAATGTACATGCAAAAATTGCAGCCATTTTACATATTTTGCATCCTATTTTTTGCAGGCCCCACAGCGCTTAAAATAAAAGTCTATGTAAATTAACAACTTAAGTTAAACACACATTGAACGTGCTGGTGGCATTCAATTTGCACTGTAGAAACAACCATTTTTCTACGGCAAAACAAATGACTCTTGATCACGATAAAGCCACTTTAAAAGTTTTTTTCACCATCACCTATTTTCTAATTTTATGGATAGCCTCTGATTCAATCGCTTTTCATGAAATTTATAGTGAAAATTTAATTAGTTTTATTTATTTGCTTCCTACATTTTTATTGTATGGAATATTTTATTTGCTGCCCGCCGTTGCCTTAACCGCGCTGACTGCTTGGATGAGCAAAAAAATCCATATCAAAAAAAACTATGCAGTGTTTGCAGTGGCTATATTAAGCAGTGGCCTGACTGCGCTTTTCATGTATTCCAATGCAAAAATTTTTTCCTTGTATGGCATGTATATCAATGGATTCATCCTGAATCTTGTTTTGACACCCGGAGGCATAGAGTCACTGGGCGGGAGCACGGCTTCAGACATTGGTTTCGCATTAATTGCCGCAGGATTTTTATCACTGCAAGCCCTAATCTTGTGGGGCAGTCATATCGCAGCAGATAAATTTGCAGGCTTAAACTTTAATGTGAAAACATTGACTGACAGCACAGTGTTAAGCGCGCTATTTCTGCATATCTGGTTTGCACTTGACCACCAAACTACAAATCAACTGGTGGTAGTGTCAGAATCGATTCCGTTTTATCAAACCACTTCTGCCAGACGTTTTTTCAAACTATTTGGCTTGAACAACCATCAAGCAGCCGGCATTCGAGTTAAAGGAAAATTAAATTATCCGCTTGCTCCGATTAAAACAGTTTCACCCGCCAAACCCCATAACATCATCTGGCTGACTTCGGAGTCCTGGCGGGCAGACACCTTAAACCCGCAGGTGATGCCGCAGACTTGGCGTTTCGCTGAAAAAAGTGCGAGATTCACCCGCAATTACAGCGGTGGCAACGGCACTAGAATGGGTGTGTTTTCAATGTTCACCGGTTTACCGGGCAGCTATTGGTTTTCGTTTCTGGCTGAACATAAAGGAGCAGCAATTATTGACCTGCTGCAGAAACAGAATTATCAGATGCGCTTATTTACCAGCGCCAGATTTAGCTATCCCGAATTTAACCAGACGATATTTGCTCACATTCCAAAAGCGCAGCTTCAAGAAACCCGAGTGCCAAAATCCGGCTGGGAAAATGACCAAAGCAACGTGAGTGATTTGCTTTCATTTATTGACAAGCGCGATCCTGATAAACCATTTTTCACCTTTATGTTCTTTGAGTCTCCACATGCGCGCTATTACTTCCCACCTGAAAGTGTCATCGCAACCCCCTATCGCGACGACCTGAACTACGCCACATTGAGCAAAGAAGCACTAGCTAAAGATATTCATCTTATTAAAAACCGTTACATTAATTCCGTGCATCACCTGGATATGCAGTTTGACCGCATTTTCAAACATCTTGAACAACATCAATTGCTGGAAAATACCATCGTAGTATTGGTTGGTGACCATGGCGAAGAATTTATGGAAAATGGTTACTGGGGACACAACTCAACCTTTGCTGACCCTCAGGTCAGAACGCCACTGGTCATATATCAACCGGGGATGAAACCTGCTGTCATCAAGCATATGACCAGCCACATGGATATTGTGCCTACCCTGATGCCGCTGCTGGGCGTGACTAACCCTAAAGAAGATTATTCGATAGGCTATAACCTGTTTGCTAACGAATATCGAAACTACACCTATATTTCAGATTGGAATAAAGCGGCTTATATTGATGAAGACGTAAAAATTACGGAACCGGTAAATGGCATGAGCGCAGCGTTTGCCAAAGCCACTGCCGGCAATGACGCCAGACTGACGAAACCGCAGCGTGATGCGCTCATCCGACAAAAAAGAGCAGGCATCATTCAGATGCAAAAAGATCTGAGTAAATTCTTTAAGCATAACTCCCCCCGCTCACATGCTTCTTAGGATTGCCTAAAGCAGTTAACTAACCGATAATTTGCGCATGAATACGCCTATGGATAAACGTGCGCAAATATTGCTGAAGACGCTGGTTGAACAATATATCAGCGACGGCCAACCCATAGGCTCACGTACACTGCTGCAGCATTCAGGCCTGGACGTCAGCTCTGCCACGATTCGTAACGTAATGAGCGATCTGGAGCGACTAGGCTTTATCGCCAGCCCGCATACCTCTGCCGGACGTATCCCTACCCAAAAAGGCTATCGCTTTTTTGTAGACTCGCTGCTCACTGTAAAACCTCTAGAAACCAAAGAAATCCAGCGCATTCAGCACGAGTTTTCAACCCCTGATCCGCAAGAACTGATGAATAACGCCGCGGATATGCTGTCGCAATTATCACAATTTGCCGGCGTAGTAATGATTCCTAAGCGCAAAGCCGTGACGTTCAAGCATCTGGAATTTCTGCCGCTGAGTGAAAAACGCATTTTGGTGATTATCGTCACGACTGATGGCAACGTGCAAAACCGCATCATCATGGCCGACAAACCCTACAGTGCGACCGATTTGGTGCAGGCCACCAATTATTTCAACCATCATTTTATTGGCCACACCTTTGATGAAGTGCATCAAAAACTGCATGAAGAACTCAAGCAAATGCAGACGGATATTAACCGCCTGATGGCCGCAGCATTGGAAATGAGTGACAAAGCCAACAGTGCCGCCAAATCTCATGTCGTCATTGCAGGCGAACGCAACTTGCTGCAAGCCGATGATTTGTCTTCCAATGTAGCCAGCCTGCGCAAACTTTTTGAGCTGTTTGAACGTCGTACCCAGCTGATGCAGCTATTGGACAACAGTCAGCGCGCACAGGGTATCCAGATATTTATTGGCGGGGAAAGCCACTATCTACCGCTGGACGAATGCAGCATGATTACTGCCCCCTATGAAGCAGATGGTCAGATTGTCGGCACTCTGGGCGTGATTGGCCCTACACGCATGGCCTATGAGCGGGTCATTCCAATTGTGGATGTCACAGCAAAGCTGTTGTCCAATGCACTTTCCAACAATTAACCACGAAAATTTAATCAGAAAAATTTAATAAGGCAAACACTTAGCAATGGCTTATTTCAATTCAGAACCCAAGTATCAGCACGGCGACCAATTAAAAGTAGGTATTTTATTGGCCAATTTAGGCACACCCGATGCACCCACGGCCGCAGCTTTGCGCCCATATCTGCGCCAATTTCTCAGCGACCGCCGCATTGTGGAAATTCCACGACTCATCTGGTGGTGCATTCTGAACGGCATTATCTTGTTGATACGACCTAGAAAATCCGCAGAAAAATATGCCAGTGTGTGGACTGAAGAAGGCTCGCCATTGCTGGTACATGCCAAGAAACAAGCTACTTTACTACGTGGATTTCTAAGTCAGAAAATCAACTCTCCATTTGCAGTGGCATTGGGCATGAGCTATGGCAATCCGTCTATGGCATCTGCAATTGCCGAGCTGAAAGCACAGCATTGTGACCGCATTCTGGTATTTCCGCTTTATCCGCAATATGCTGCATCGAGCACTGCCAGCGCGCTAGACGCCGTATGGCGCGAGCTACTTAAAACACGCAACATGCCCGCCATTCGCACCATTAAACATTATCACGACCATCCTGCATACATCGCAGCACTTGCGGAAAGTGTACGTGAGCATTGGCGAATCAACGGCGGCAAGCCCACAAAACTTATTATGAGCTTTCATGGCGTGCCCAAATTTCATTTAATGAATGGCGACCCTTATCACTGTGAATGCCACAAAACAGCAAGGCTGCTGGCAGAAGCGTTAGGGCTTGCGCAAGACGAATACCAACTCGCATTCCAATCCCGCTTTGGTAAGCAAGAATGGCTAAAACCTTATCTGGCAAATACGCTGGAGCAGTTAGGGAAAGCCAAAACGCCTCGTGTTGATGTCATTTGCCCGGGCTTCTCAAGTGACTGCTTAGAAACACTGGAAGAAATCGCCATCGAAGGTAAGCACATTTTCCAGAGCAATGGTGGCGGAGAATATCATTACATTCCCGCATTGAATGAAAATGACGCCTGGATACACGCCATGACAACCATTGCATTAGAGAATCTACAAGGCTGGGTAAGCACTGACTGGAATCATGCATTGGCGCAAAAAGACAATGCCATCACAAAATTAAGAGCGCAAAGTTTAGGCGCCAAGGAATAAGCGCTATAATTCAAGCTATTGTTAACAAGGAAAGTACGCTGTCCGGCTGCGGCAACGTACACAAAATCGATTTATGATAGTCATTACCGGCGGCGCAGGCATGATAGGTTCTATCATCGCCTGGCATCTCAACACAAAGCTCAATCGTGACGATATCGTGATTGTTGACCACATCACGCACGAAGACCAATGGCAGAATCTGGCGCATCGTAAATATGCACAATATCTGGACAAAGACGAACTCATGGTCTGGCTGCAAGGCAGAACAGATATCGAAGGCATTGTGCACATGGGAGCGATTAGCTCCACCACCGAGCGTGATTTCAACAAGTTGGTCAACGACAATATTCACTACTCACAAAATCTGTGGACTTGGTGTGCCGAAAATAAAGTGCCATTTTTCTATGCCAGCTCTGCCGCCACTTACGGTGATGGCACACAAGGCTATGACGATATCAGTATCGAAAACCTGCGACCGCTCAACGGCTACGGCTACTCCAAACACTTTTTTGACCAGTGGGCACTGCGTCAGGTAAACAAACGTCTGCCTGCACCACCGGCCTGGGCAGGCTTCAAGTTTTTTAACGTATACGGCCCGAACGAATATCACAAAGAACGTATGGCCAGTGTGGCCTTCCACACTTTTAACCAGTTCAGCCAGACCGGCACGATGAAACTGTTTAAAGGTACTAAAGACGGGGTTGAAGATGGAATGCAGATGCGCGATTTCGTCTATGTGAAAGATGCTGCCGCTGTAGTGAGTTATTTTTTGATGTCTGCTATTAACCAGCAGAGCGCCCCTAACGGTATATACAACATCGGCACCGGTCAAGCGCGTAGCTTTAAGGATCTGGCACTGGCAGTCATGCACAGCATGAACCGCGAACCACACATCACTTTTATTGATATGCCGCAGGATTTGCAGGGTCGCTATCAATATTTCACTCAGGCCAGCATGCAAAAAGTCATTGATGCGGGCTACAATCAATCGTTTCACAGTCTAGAGCAAGGTGTTGCAGATTACGTGCAAAATTACCTGATGCAAGAGGATAAATACTGCTAATGTCTAACAAGTATGTAGGTTACTTACGCGCTGAACACGCTGCGCACATGGAAATGTTCAATGCGCTGGCACCCCTATTCCCCCTTATCAGCACAGTGGGAGAAGCCATGCAGCAATGCATCAAACATGGCGGGAAAATCCTGCTGATGGGTAACGGCGGCAGCGCGGCGGACAGCCAGCATATTGCTGCAGAAATCGTTGGTCGCTTCAAAAAAGAGCGCAAAGGCTTGCCCGCAATCGCCCTGACTACCGATACCTCCATCCTGACTTCTGTCGGCAACGATTACGGTTACAACTATATTTTTGCACGCCAGATTGAAGCGCTATGCAAACCTGAAGACTTGGTCATTGGACTGACAACCAGCGGCAACAGCGCAAACGTTGTAAGTGCCATCGAAGCCGCTAATACCATTGGCGCCACCACTGTCGGTATGACTGGCGGCAGCGGCGGAAAACTCAGCGCGCTATGCAAATATAATATTATCGTGCCGTCTAGCGTGACGGCTCGCATTCAAGAGGCACATATTTTTATTGGTCACTCCTTGTGCGAAATTCTTGAATCTGATTAAGCCGACTCAATGCAAGCTCATCTCCTAGACACCGTCAAAAATTTCAACAAAACACATCAACACGTACTGGTCATTGGTGATGTGATGCTCGACCGTTATTTAATCGGCGAAGTCAATCGTATTTCGCCAGAAGCGCCAGTGCCTGTAGTGCTGCTTAAATCACAGCAGGATCGCGCCGGCGGTGCCTCTAATGTGGCCGCGAACCTAGCCCTACTTGGTGTAAAAACACATATGACAGGGCTGATTGGTCATGACGGTGAAGCGGCTATTCTGATTGACCTGATGAATGAGGCCGGTATAGAAACTTCAGGCA
>Ga0209835_1000037_pt1 | contig 86652 bp, 71 predicted proteins | sample LakKivwa52mmetaG_FD_184138 | JGI IMG/M metagenome (GOLD analysis project Ga0209835, IMG submission 184138) | Anoxic lake water microbial communities from Lake Kivu, Rwanda to study Microbial Dark Matter (Phase II) - Lake Kivu water 52m metaG... | ecosystem: Environmental > Aquatic > Freshwater >...
CTCGAGAACCCTGATAAAGATTGGTTAAAAGATAAGAACAATATTATTCAGTTATCTCTTTTCTGAGTGGGCTTACTTTTTTTGTTTTAAATATTTTGTGCGTTATTTTTATTTAATTGCTTATTTTTGTTCTATTATTTTTTTTATCGGACAACAATGTTTAAAAATGAGAACAAGAATTGTAATAAAAATACATTATGTTTTTATACAGCATAAATATTATATCTTTACTTCATTAAATAAACTTTAAAATGAAAAGAATCTCACTTATTTCTTCTGTTTTTGTAGTTATCTTAATTGTGCTTTATTATTTAAGAATAGACATCAGCAATAAAAGTAAAGAGAATATCATATTACCCGATAACAATATTGTTGAGGCAGATACTCCGTTTTATTTTTCATTTACTCAACTCACTGCCTTTTATCCGCTTACACTCGATTCCATCCATCAAATAATTTCCTACTCTGCATTTGACCTTTCTTACAATGAATTAAATGAGCAGGCCGACTGGGTTATTTACCTGCTAACAAAATTGGAAACTTCAGGTAAAATTGAAAGAAAAGATAACTTTCAGGAAGATAAAAATATAAAATCAGGTTCAGCTAAACCACAAGACTATAAATCATCCGGATATGATAAAGGACATTTAGCACCTGCAGCAGATATGAAATGGTCGGAAACAGCAATGAATGAAAGTTTTTTGATGAGTAATATGAGCCCTCAAACTCCTCAGTTTAATAGAGGTATCTGGAAAGAGCTTGAAGAACAAGTACGAAACTGGGCAATAACAAATGACAGCATTATTGTTGTAACAGGCCCTGTCTTTAAAGAGATTAAAGGAACAATTGGCAAAAATAAAGTAACAATTCCTGGCTATTATTTTAAGGTTATTCTCGATATTTCATGGCCTGATTATAAGGCGATAGCATTTCTTATGAAAAATGAAAAATCGGATTTAAAAATTGAATCTTTTGCCATTTCAATTGATAGTCTGGAGATGTATACAGGAATTAATTTCTTCTATCATTTTGACAAAACGAAATTTGATAAGCTCGAAAAAACACTGGAATTAAATCTTTGGTATTAATACAACAAAAAAATGGCAAAAAACTAAACCTATTTATTAGTATATTGTCTTATCTTTCATAAAATAAAAATCTTTTCTATTTAACCTAAAGACAAAAAATTATGAAGAAATTAGTTTACTCTCTTTTTACTTTAGCAATCTGTACATATAGTTTCGCACAAACAGCAGGTGGACCTGATACTTATGGTTATGCATGGAAAAGCAGCAACCACACTATATCCCCACCAACATTTAAATGGGTTGACATCAGTACCAGAGGTACGCAAGTTATTGGATTGGGTGATGATAATGTTATTGGGCCATTTAATTTTTCAACCCCATTTCATTATTATTGGTATGATGTTACTAAATTATGGATTGGTTCGAATGGTTATATTACCTTTTATGGCGATAATATCGCATCTCCATTTCCAGCAAGTATTCCTCTTAGTGCAGGTGCAAATAATTGGATTGCTCCCTTACTGGCAGATTTGAACTTTTCAGGAACTGGCAATCCCGGAAAATGTTATTATTTTGCTAATAGTGATTCTATTGTTGTAAGTTTTATTGATGTTCCATTTTGGGTGAATTCAACAACACCATATACTGGACAAAATACTTTTCAGATTATTTTAAGCCGCCTCGATACGAGTATTACATTCAATTATCTGATAACAAATAAGGGAACCCTGACAACTATGGATAATGCTGTTGGAATTGAAAACTCAACAGGAAGTATCGGTTTGCAGGTTTATATTGATGCCTTACCTCCCGATACTCAAGCTGTAAAGTTTTATTATCCTGCTGTTGTTTCTTATCAGGTTACTGATGCAGGTATTGTTTGGAACGATAACAATAAAAATGGAGGAATATTTTTAAAAAAAGGTAGTAGTGCCTACTCTTTAAAATGTAATATTAAGAATTACGGCAACCAAAATATAGGTTCATTTACTGCAAAAGATAGTGTCATCAATTTTTCAAATGTATTAGTAAGCACAGGTTCAAAAAGTGTAGCATCGCTTGCAGTTGGAAAAGATTCATTGGTTACTTTTAATAATACTTTTTCTCCTTCAACCACTGGAACTTACAGCTTTATTTCGAATATTAGTGGTATAACTAACGATATAGTAGCCAGTAACAATCGTTTAATTCAGGAAATAATAGTGATTGATACCTCCCAAAAAACAATTACATTAGATTACAGTGATGGAGTTTCTAATGGGGGTTTGGGCTGGAATGGAGGCAATGGAGGTATAGCTGAGTATTTTATTCCTCCTTTTTATCCATGCAAAATTGTCAGTACCCGTTTTTATATAACAGCAAATGCAACTCCTGCAGTCGGTTTTTATGCAAAAATTTATGATGACAAAGGGATAAACGGGTCAAAAGGTAATTTATTAGATTCTGTTTATGTTGCACCATCAAGTATTACCTTGAATACATTTATTACAGTTAATACAGCCAGTTCAAATCTTAAGATTACTAGTGGTGGCATTTACCTTTATTGGGAAATGGGAGGGGCAGGAATTAATCTTGGGCGTGATAATACTCCTCCTATAAGCAGACGTACTTATGAGGTTTTACTGGGGTCCTGGGCAGAATATAGAAGTTTGTTAATTGAAGATTTTCTAATGGGAATAAATATTGAATATACTATTCCAATTGCTGATTTTTCGGCTGATTCAACCGCTGACCCTAAAATTGATTTTACTGATAAAACAACTAACAACCCAACATCTTGGCAATGGGATTTTGGTGATGCTACATATTCAACTGCTCAGAATCCTTCTCACACATATTCAATTAACGGGAAATATAAAGTTTGTCTCACTGCTACAAATAATGATGGATCAACAAAAGCATGTAAATTCATCACTATTGACAAAAATCCACCGGTTGCTGATTTTGTGTTTGACACCATTTCTGATCCAACAATAGCTTTTACTGATTTGTCAAGTAATTTACCTACCTCGTGGTATTGGGATTTTGACGATTTCGGAAATAAATCAACTGCCAAAAACCCAACTTATAAATTTAAAAAAAGTGGGTGGCACAAGGTGTGTCTTGATGCAGTTAATGCAGGTGGCAGCGACCAAATCTGTAAAAATATTTATATTAAATATGGTGCACCTAAAGCAGATTTTTCATTTAATAATACATTAGAGCCACAAATATCGTTTACTGACAAAAGCAAATATTCTCCAACATCTTGGTTATGGGAATTTAATGACAATAATAATACTTCCACGACACAAAATCCGGTATATACCTTTTCTAAAAATGGCACGTATACTATTTGTCTTACTTCAACAAATTCTTCAGGAGCCGACTCAATATGTAAGTCAATTACAATAAACAAATGGAAACCTGTTGCTAAAATTGCTGTTGACAGCAATTCAGACCCACTGATTAAATTTTTTGATAATTCTTCGAATATACCAACTTCATGGTTATGGGATTTTGGTGAAGCAGGTGCAACCTCTATACTAAAAAATCCTCAATATACTTATATTGTTAATGGAATTCATAAAGTTTGCTTAAAAGTAACTAATGCAGGAGGAAGCGATTCAACCTGCATTTATATAGAGGTTAAAAATGTTCCTCCTGTTGCTAATTTTAGTTTTAATTCATCCAATGACCCGGAAATTCAATTTGCAGATAATTCAACCAATGTACCAACTTCATGGTATTGGGATTTTGATGACAACTATGTTACCTCTATCAAACAAAATCCGTCATATAAATTCACTACAAATGGAATTCATAAGGTTTGTCTGATCGCTTCTAATGCAGGTGGAAAAGATACTTTCTGTCAGAATATTGTAATAAATAATGTTCCTCCAAAAGCTAGTTTTTCCTTATCAAATGTGAATGACCCAACAGTCAGCTTTACAGATAAGAGTATAAATAATCCAACATCATGGCTTTGGAGTTTTGATGATAATGGATCAACATCCACTTTGCAGCATCCAGTTTATACTTTTAAAAACAATGGCACTCATAAGATTTGTCTGAAAGTCAGTAATGGTGGTGGTTCTGATTCTTTTTGTACCAATTTACTGATAAGAAAAGTAAAACCTGAGGCATTATTCTCAATTGATACATCAGGCGACCCAAAAATAGTATTTACTGATTTATCAAAAAACATCCCTCAATCATGGTATTGGACATTTGATGATAAAGGAGCATATTCAATTTTACAAAATCCTGAACATTTTTTCAGTAAAAATGGTAGCTTCAATATATGCCTTACTGCCACTAATGCGGGAGGTGATCATACTTATTGTAAGAAAATTAATGTATTTAAAAACTTACCCAAAGCCGATTTCAGTGTAGATTCGGGTAATGAACCTGAAATAAAATTTTTTGATAAATCTACCAATATACCCAAATCATGGCTCTGGACTTTTGATGAATACGGAGCAACATCTGTTTTACAAAATCCAATGTATAAATTCAAAGAAAATACTCATCATCAGGTTTGTCTCAAAGTCAGCAATTTGGGAGGAAGCGATTCGGTTTGTAAATCAATAGTAATATCAAAAGCATTGCCTAAAGCTGATTTTAGTTATGACCTGACAGCTATGCCAAGTGTTTCATTTACTGATATTTCAATAGGAAGTCCAGTTTTATGGAGCTGGCATTTTGATGATAAAGGTGTTGATTCTTCTGATATTAAAAATCCAGTTTATATATTTCGAACAGATGGTATTCATCAGGTTTGTCTGATTGTAAAAAATACTGCAGGTTATAGCACACCTGAATGCAAAAGCATCAGCATTACTGGTGCATCAGTTGAATTTGTAGAAGGATTTTCACATATTATTACTTATCCCAATCCAATGGTAAATTCGGCAGTTATTTATTACAAACCATTAAGCAGCCTCGAAAACCTGAATATCAGGTGTTTTAATACAGCAGGAACACAGGTGAAAATTCAATGGCAGTTTCATGAAAACTATTTGCAAATTTATCGTTCCGACTTACCGACAGGCTTATACATGTTACAAATTAGCGATCGTCAAAATATTGTATTTAATGTAAAACTAATTATTGATTAGTTTGATTGATTTTCATTCAGTTACCTGAATTGATAAGTCAATCCAATACCATTTAATGATGGGCTGATGCTTAATTGTTTATTGAAGCTTCTTTTGGCATTAAAAATATAAGGAACAAAAAAGCCACAAAAAGCACCATAACCATAACCAGCCAAAACATCTGTCACAAAGTGTTTACCAGCTGCTACCCTTAAAAAAGCTGTATAGGCTGGGAGTACGGCAGCAATTGACCACACAAGGTTCTTATATTTACTGTCAGGATAATAATCATTAAAAACTTTTGCGGCAAAAAATGAATTAAAAGCAACATGCGAACTATGACCTGAAAAAAACGAATATCGTGCATCCGGTTCAAATTTGTCATATGCAGCTGCAGGATTATAAACATACGGTCGAATACGTAAAACATTCGCTTTCATCATATTTGTTCCGGTATAGCAAAGTAAAAATGAACCAGCATACATGCTCAGAATTTTCGCTGATTCACTAATAAAACAAAACTCATTATTTTTCAATCCAGAATAAAAAACCGGAATGATTCCACCTATCAGAAAAGAACCATATAACAATACATCGCTTTGTTTGGCGAGGGCAGGGGAATAATTATCAGCAGCAAAACGGTCAAAGCCATTAATATTAGCTTTATCTAATCCATTAATTTGTTGCAATGATAATGGTTCCGTTTCAGGAGTTATCAAATAATTAAAAGCACTAAAACCCAGAATACTTATGTGTGTTTGAATATCAAATTTATAAGGACTTTGCGGTTGAGCTTCGGAAATTCTCCATAAAACAAGTAAAAGAATAATTAGAATCGGTCTCATTTTCTTAAAAATTAAGAGATTTTAGGCTTGCAAGATAAATTCTTAATTTTAAATTCAGCTTAATCAGCGTAAAATTCTTAAAGCTTGCACACATTTTGTGTTATGCAACTAATAAATTTACATTTGCATCACAAAAAAAGAATAAAATAATGAAACAAATTATCGTTTTAATCTTATTAATCGCTTTTTCGGGTACTTTAATGGCACAAAAAGTTAACAAAGAATTAACTTCCTGTAAATTAAAAACATTAGACAATCGCACAGTTGACTTAAAAGATTTTGTTAAATCGGGTAAAGTTACGGTTATAGTTTTTTGGGCAACCTGGTGTTCACCATGTAAAAAAGAAATGGCCAATATTGATGAAATTCTTGATGAATGGAAAAAATTATATGGCATTGATTTCATTGCTATTTCGATTGATGATGCAAGAAATGAATCAAAAGTTAAACCCTATGTTGACGGTAAAGGTTACACATTTCCTGTATTAATTGACAACAATCAAAGTACAAAACCAATATTTAATTATCCTACAGTGCCTTTTTCAGCAATAATTGATAAAAACAAAAAAATTGTTTATGTTAAAAATGGCTATGTTGAAGGTGATGAATTTATACTTGAAAAACAAATTAAAGAAATTGTAAATAAATAGTTGCATTATTAATAGATATTACTATTTTTGCACCTCAAAATTTTATTAAATGGCACATCATAAATCAGCATTAAAGCGTATTCGTCAGTCAGAAGTCAGAAGATTAAGAAACAGATATCAATACAAAACAGTTAGAAATGCTATCCGCAAGTTCAAAGCCTTAAAGGATAAGGATGAAGCTGAAAAGTCTTTTACTTCCCTGATATCAATGATAGACAAATTGGCTAAAACAGGTGTTATTCATAAAAATAATGCAGATAATAAGAAGTCAGGTTTAGCCAAGCATCTTGCACTTCTTTCATAGACAGCGCTTGCCTACCGAAAAAACAAATTTAAAAGGAATTAAATCATGGGCTGAGGAAGATCGCCCAAGAGAAAAGCTTTTATTAAAAGGACCATCTGCCTTATCGGATGCTGAATTGTTAACCATACTTATTGGCTCAGGTACAAAAGAAAAATCAGCTCTTGAAATAGCAAGAGAATTATTGGCTTCGGCTGATAATGATTTAACTAAACTTGGTACTCTTTCAATAGCTAAAATACAGAAAATTAAAGGATTAAAGAAAGCTCGTTCGATAGCCATTGTAGCTGCATTGGAGCTGGGCAGAAGACGCAAAAATGAAACAATAAGTAAAAATCCAAAAATAAAAACCAGCAAAGAGGCTTATAATTTTGTTTATTCAGTTTTTGCTGACAAAACTCATGAAGAATTTTATGTGTTGTTGTTAAAGCAAAATCAGGAAGTTATTAAACTACAGGAAATCAGTAAAGGAGGTTTGTCAGGTACAGTAGTTGACCCGAAAACTATTTTTAATCATGCTCTTGAAAACCATGCTGCAAACATTATTTTATATCATAATCATCCTTCAGGTAATTGTAGTCCAAGTGATTCAGATACAGCTTTAACAAAGAAAATTAAAAACGCAAGTGAATTTCTTGATATCAGACTTCTCGATCACATCATTTTTGCCGGAAATAAATATTTTAGTTTTGCAGATGAAGGTTTGTTATAAATAAGCTTATTCATATCTTTGCCTCAGAATCTCTTTATACGTATTTGATGAAAAAAATAAATTTAGCAGTTAGTTTATTAATAATTTCAACTGCATTTACTCAGGGACAAATAACAGGTGATTTTCTTACCAATTCAAATTTTTATTTCAGAGACACCACCATAGGAGCTAATACTAGCCAATATCAACACGAACTGTCATCAACTGAAGCATGGCTTTTCCTTAACTATAGTATATCTGATTTTAATTTCAGAATCAGATACGATTTATTTAATAATTCTGCCCTGCTAAATCCAAATGAAGTTTATACTGCTCATGGCCTCGGATTTTACCAGGTCAGCAAAAAAATTGGTAATTTAGATATTACTGCTGGTCATTTTTACGATCAATTTGCAACAGGAATCATTTTCAGAGCTTTTGAAGACAGAATATTAGGTTTGGATTATGCAATTAACGGTATCCGTTTAAAATACGATTTTAATGAAAAACTCAGGCTTAAAGCATTTGCCGGCAGGCAGAAAAACCGTTTTGAAGAACATAAACAGGTTATGAAAGGGGTGGATATCGAAAAAGACTTTATAATTAACGACAATTTCAAACTATTTACAGGTGCAGGTATGCTCAACCGGACAATAGATCAAAATACCATGACTATGATTGCCAACGAAATTAATTCATATAAACTGGAAGACCGATTTGTGCCTAAGTATAATGTTTATGCTTACACTTTTTACAATAATCTTGTATTTAAGAACATAAGCTGGTATGTGGAATATGCAATAAAATCAAAAGAAGCCATTCGAAATGAAGCAGGGGATAAGTTTTTAAATGAATCGGGCAATGTATTTTATACAAATTTGAACTTCTCAGTTTCAGGTTTCGGAATTTCACTTCAGCATAAACGTTCAAAAAACTTCCCGCTCAGAACTTCACCCTTTGCTACATTTTTAGTCGGCACTATGAATTATATGCCACCCATGAGTAAACAGCATGCTAAAACTTTACCAGCACGTTACAGTATTTCAGCTCTTGAAGTAGGTGAAAACGCTTATCAGGCTGAGATTACTTATTCGCCCAACAAAAAGAACACTTTAATATTAAATGGAACTTATGTTGAAAATTCAGGCGGAACAAAAACTTTTCATGAATTATACTTCGAATATTATAGGAAAATCAATAAAAAATTCAATGTTTCAGCAGGTTGTCAGACTGTTTATTACGACATTTTTGCATATCAGTTTGAAAATGAAGAAGCAGTTACAACAATCACTCCTTTTACAGAATTCGTTTATAAAATTGACAGAAAAAAAGCAATTAGAACTGAATTTCAATACTTGTTTACAAAAGAAGACCATGGTGATTTCTTTTTTGGACTGGCAGAATTCAGTGTTGCTCCCCGCTTTACAATTTCAGTATCAGACATGATAAACACCAAACCTTTAAAAATGGCTGAAGTTAAACATTACTATAATTTCTTTGTTTCATATAGTATTGATCAATCAAAATTTTCATTAGGCTACGTTAAGCAGGTAGAAGGAATAGTGTGTACGGGAGGTGTTTGTCGTGTTGAACCTGCTTTTAGTGGCATTAAGTTTAATCTGTCAACAAGTTTTTAATTATGATCAGAAAATTATTCAATCTGCTATTAACATTCTGTGTTGTGATGTGGATGTCGTGTAGCGAAATCGGTCCTTATATTAATTTTAAGCCTGATATTGCTGATACCAACTTGGTTGATACCAGTTACATTGCATCGCAAGATGTAATAGCCTTACCGAAAAAAGTGCTTATTTCAGATTTTACTGGTGTCCGATGCCCAAATTGTCCGAAGGCCAGTCTTAAAATACATGAAATAGATAGCATATATCCGAATCGAACTGTGGCTTTGGCTATTCATATGTTTGATAACCCACTTGCAATGCCTTACTCTACAGATGCAGATTACAGAACAACAGCTGGAACACAGATTTACAATAATTTAGGAAAATCTCTTGGTTTACCAAGTGGCGGAATTAATCAAAAAAAACACCCTTCAGAAACTAACATATTGGTAAATATTGACAAATGGCTGACCTATACACAACTTGAATTAATTGAAACAAGCCCGGTCAATATTACTTTGAGTTCAAAGGCCGTATCTGGTCAAAATAAGACATATATTATACAAGTTAAAGCCGAATACAGTAAATCGGTATCTGGTGCAAATTACCTCTCAATATGCCTTTCTGAGAGCGGAATGGTATCATTTCAAAAATTACCTACTGGTGAGATTGACTCATTTTACAAACACAAACATGTTTTAAGAAGTATGTTAACCAATCCTGCAGGTGATTTATTATTCAACTCTCCTGAAAAGAACAGAGTCATTATTAAGGAATATAAAATTGTGGTATCAGATAAGTGGAAAGAAGATAAAATAGAAGTGATAGCATATATACACAAAAGCGGACTTGAATTTGATGTTTTTCAGGTTGAGAAAACTGCCTTAAAATAAGGTTTTAGATGGGGAAATTATATATTGTTCCTACACCAATTGGTAATTTTGAAGATATTACCTTGCGTGCTCTAAGAGTATTACAGGAATCAGATTTAATTTTGTGTGAAGATACAAGGCAAACAATCAAATTGCTCAATAAATATCAAATCAACAGACCTTTAAAAGCATTTCATCAGCACAACGAACATTATCTAAGCAAAGAAATAGCAGAATACTTAAAAGAAGACGTAACTTATTCATTGGTAAGTGATGCAGGTACCCCGGGCATATCTGATCCTGCTTATTTACTCATTAATTCTTGTTTGCAAAACAATGTCAAAATTGAATGCCTTCCAGGTGCTTCAGCATTAATTCCGGCAATTATAGAATCGGGATTTCCTTCAGATAGTTTTATTTTTGATGGATTTTTACCTCATAAAAAAGGGAAGCTCACTAAAATAAAAAGCATTGCTGACGAACAGCGAACAATAGTTGTTTATGAATCGCCTCACCGCTTAATCAAATCGCTTGAAATGATGAAAGATATATTTGAACCGGACAGAAAAATATCTGTTTCTCGAGAATTGACAAAAATATATGCAGAAACAATTCGAGGTACGGTTAATGAAGTGCTTAATTATTTTAAATCAAAACCGGTTTTAGGAGAATTTGTAATTGTAATAGATGGAAAAAAATAATAAATATTTACTGCTAACAGGGATTATTTCAGGGGTTTTACTCTGGTTGTCGTGGCCAGCCAAACCTTTTACATTTTTAATTTTTATTGCTCTGATACCTCTTTTGTATATTTCCGATTATTGTAACAAGCATTCAGTTAAAGGTGCTTCAAAAGTGTTTTTCAGTGTCTATGTTGCAATGCTGATTTGGAACAGCCTGACCTCATTCTGGATTTATAAAGCTACACTTCCAGGTGCAATAGCTACTGTAATACTGAATAGTTTGATGATGACTTTGCCTTTTGTTGTTTATCATAAAATGCAAAAAGCATTTAAACATGAAATTTCATTTGCCTTTCTGGTCATATTCTGGATTAGTATTGAATATTTGTTTTTAAACTGGGATTTAGCATGGCCATGGTTGAATCTTGGTAATGTTTTTTCTGAAACTCCTTATTTGGTTCAATGGTATGAATATACAGGAAGTTTTGGAGGTACATTATGGATATGGATAATCAATATCTCGATTTACAAAATACTTGTTTCTTATATTGGTAATTTTGGGAAAAAATCAGTTTCTGATAAAAGGAAAAACTATTTAATAGCTTTGGGATTTCTGATTATTCCGGTAGTCATTTCATTATTAATTAAGGTTGAACCAGCTACCGAAAAAGCACAGAACATCGTTATCGTACAACCAAATATAGATCCTTACAATGAGAAATTTGCAGGAGGTACATTTGAAAATCAATTGGAAAAAATGCTTTTTCTGACTTCAAAAGAAATTGATTCAAATACTATGTTGGTTGTTTGGCCTGAAACTGCCTTATCAATACCCTTTGATGAAGAGAACATTAAAGCGACTATTTACTATCAGCAAATTGAAAATTTTTTCGCAAAATATCCCAAAGCATCTCTCTTAACCGGTATTGATTCATACAGATTTTTCGAAAAGGATGAAAAAATCAGTACAACAGCCCGTTTTTATCCTTACGACAGTACCTATTATGACGCATATAATGCAGCATTGTTGCTTAACCCAAATCGTGATATTGAATTTTATCATAAATCAATATTGGTTCCCGGTGTTGAAAAAATGCCATATCCGAACATTTTTAAGTTTATTTCGAAATTGTCTATAAATTTAGGTGGCACCAGCGGTAGCCTTGGAAAACAGGAAGAACCCTCAGTATTTAAGGTTAATGAGGAATTGATTGTTGCCCCTGTAATTTGTTATGAAAGTGTATTTGGTGAGTATGTAGGCAAGTTTGTTCAAAAAGACGCTAACATTTTGGCTGTAATTACAAATGATGGCTGGTGGGGAAATACGCCCGGACATCGCCAACATTTCCAATATGCGCGCTTAAGGGCAATTGAACATCGAAAATATGTTGTCAGATCTGCAAATACAGGTATTTCTGGTTTTATTGATTCAAAAGGAATGATTTTAAAGAAAACTGAGTTCTGGTATGATGATGTGTTCAAAGTACCGGTATTATTGGATAATACAAAAACCTTTTATAGCATCAATGGTGATTACATTGGTCGGATAGCTTCATTTTTATCAGTTTTGCTGATATTACTCAGTTTTTCCCGCAAGTTTATTAAAAGAGAAATTCCCGGATTAGGTTAATTTATTCTTCAAATAAAGGAGGAGGGGGACAATTATCTTTCCCGCTTCCAGGTTTATGCTTCGGATGATGAAAGCCAGGTATTCTTTTACTTAAAAATTTAAAGTACTTATCTTGTTGCTCCCTGGTCAATACTTTTTTAACTTCAATAATGTGGTTATAGGTCAAATTTGTCAAATCCTGCTGAATTTCAAGTAATTTAATGTTGAATTCATTGATTATGGCGGTATCAGGTTTTTCACTAATCAACTGAGTAAAAATGCTATCTCTGATGATTTTTATTTCTTGAAAATGATTTCGAGCTTCATCAGCATATTTTTGCCTCAAACTTGTAAATTTCTCAATTTGTTGTTCATTAAGCCCAAGTTCTTTATGCAATTCATGGTGAAATTTATGATAATGATGCCTTTCTTTGAGGTCTGCAGGACATCTTCTTTCAGCTATCTTATTATTAATTCTTATAAAAGTTACTAAGGCAGCAATATTTGCCAACATTAAAACAACTAAACCAGCAATCAGAATTGCCTTCCAATTAATTCTATTCATCATTCATTAAATTAAAATAGTTTTCTGAAAAATCAGGATTTGAAATATAAGTCAAATAATCATCCGTATAATTTTGATTTTCAATTGCATTTGATTGAGGATACAAGAAAGAATTAGTATTTCCGATAAAATACCCACTAATTAGAGCTAGTGCTATAGAAGCTGCTAAAGCAATAGGCAATAGATGATGATTTATTTTGGGAACACTGTTTTGATGTTTACTCTTATTCATTTTATTAAGCAATGTATTATAAAAATCCACACTAGCTTTAATGTCGGCAGGCAGATAATCTTTAACACTTATCGTATTAATTTCAACCAGAAACCTACATTCAGCACAATGCTTTAAATGATTTTCAAAGTCTTTATTTTCAAGCAATTGGGCCTGAAAATTTTGTTTCGCAAGTTTAATATGTACTTCTTTACACTTCATCATTTTAACTTTTGACATTTTTACGCTCAAAATCTTTCGAAAACTTTTTTTCTTCTGTATTCTTTTGAAATTTTATCAAACAAATTAACTTTAGCCCGATGAATAAGTGATTCGACTGCTGAATGAGAAACAGATAGTATATCAGCAATTTCATTATAACTTAAGCCCTCTAAATGATTCAATATAAAAGCGGCTTTTTGTTTGGGAGGAATCTTTTCCATTGCAGCATATAATATCTGATGCTTTATACTTTCAAGACTTTCGTTGATAATTTCATCGTTTTCTTTCAATTGTACTTCTTCTTTATAAAAAAAACTGTTTTCGATATTTTGTAAAAAACCAAATCTTTTATTTTTATTGAGATAATTTATTGATTTATTGATTGCTATCCTGTAAAGCCACGTTGATATTTTGGACTCATTACGAAAGTTGGATGCACTATGATATACCTGAATAAATACGTTTTGAGCAACATCTTCGGCATCTTCGTTATTTTGCAAAACTGAATAGCAGAACCGGAATACCATATCTTTATATGTATTTACTAATTCTTTAAATGCCATTTCATCTCCTGAAACAATAGCATTGACTAATTCATTATCCTGCAATTTTTGCATTAACAATTAATTGAAATAGTAGTAAATAATAATAAGACATCAGATTCTTATTTTCTTTCGCAGATATTATCTGTTAATTATGATTTTTTGAGTAAAGACTTTCCTTCCGGATGTAATAGTCAATGTGTAATAACCGTTTATAATTTTTAAAATGCTTAATTCATATTCTTGAGAATCAATATTGTCAATAAATAAAACATTCCTGCCATTGGTATCACATAAGCGAAGAGAATTAATTATATAATTATCAGGACTTTGAATGAGCAGGTTGTTTTCGGTAGGATTTGGATACACCATTATCTCTGAATGCTTGATAACTGAAGCATTATCAACTTTGTAGTCTCTTATTCCTATGCAATAATCACCAGCTTTAAAATTATTTATTTCAATAATGCCTATTTTATCACTTTTTGAGCCTGAAATCATATTATAATTGTCATAAATTCTCCAGGAAGAATTGATATTTTCACGATACAACAAAACCAAACTATCTTCATTAATAATTTTTAAAGTATGATCTAAATAGTCAGCACCATTCATATTCCCTTCAGTTCCATTATAAGATAAACGTCCTTTTGCTGAAAAAAGTGAAGGAAAAACACCTCTGACTGTCCAATAGCGGTAATCGCTAAAGCGAATTCCCTGAGTAATGGTATTTGAATTATCTGGTCCAACCCAATTATGCTCTACAAAAACTAATGCTGAATCGGTTAAATTCGATACAACAAGATTCATTAAACCATTTCCAAAATTGTAAGTTGCAGGTTTTGTTATTTTATGAAAACCATTTGTTTTAGCTTCACATATTCCATTAAAGGCATTTATTACAGCAAATTCGGGGGAAAATGGTAACTGAAATGAAAAGCTTTTTTTAACACCATCCATCAATACAGTTTCGGTGTGCTGATTAAATAAAGCATCAAAAAATGTAATTTCAAGGGGAATATCATTATAAACTTGCTGATTAAATCGGGATTTATGATAAACTTCTATTACAGTTGTTTTTCCCTTCGATAAAATTTCCGTTGAAAAATGAGGAAAACCAGGCTCAAAAATAAAATTATTAAAAAATTCAGTGAGATCAATGCCTGAATAAGATGAAAAAGAATCGCGGAGCTCATACGAATTAGTTGAACTAAACTTTTTATCGTTTAAAAATCTTCTTACTGAGTTAAAAAAGAGAGAATCACCCATTTTAATTCTTAGGTTGTGAACTATACTGGCACCTTTGTCGTAAACATGTCGTCCGTAAGTAACATCCGATGGCATGGGAGAAAGAGGCAAAACACTGCCATCTATGATATGAGCATACTGAAGTACAATGCGTTGATTGTCTTTCATTTCGGCTAAATAGCTGTTTTTTCCATACTTTTTTTCAAGAAACAGCCATTCCGACCAGCTTGCCCAACCTTCGTTAATCCACATATCGGCAGCATGTGAGCAAGTTACCAGATTGCCCCACCAATTATGTGAAAATTCATGAGCCATTAATGTTTCGTTTGCCAAATTTCCATTGATAGCATACTTAGGATATGCAATATTGCATGAATGTTCCATAGCACCAGCATTGAATGGGACAACAACATAACCCACTCTATCGAATAAATATGGTCCATAGTATTCTTCATAAATGTTAATACAACTTTTCAGATTTGTAAAAGATGATTTCATTTTGGAGGTATCGGATGCCAAAGAAGCGAGTAGAATACTATGTTTTTTATTGATTCCCTGATAGAAATCAGATACAAAAGCATACTTTCCAACTGCAACCGAAACCAGATATGTCGAAACCATTTGATTTAAACGCCAGTGCCAGGCAATTTTATTGTTTGGAAGCACTTCATTATTAATTAATATGCCACTGCAAACAGCCACTTTATCAGACGTAGTAGTAATATGAAAGCTATATGTTGCTTTATCAGTAAAATTGTCAATGCATGGAAACCATACTCTACCATAGTTATGAGGTTCATCAACAAATCCAACTCCCATATTAAATGCATAGCCCACATCAGCCGAACTAAAATAAAAACCTCCCCAATAAGGGTCTTTAACTGGTTTCCCCTGATAATAAATACTGACAAATAATGAATCGTGTTGTTGAAACAATGAAGTAGGAATGGTAATAATTTCATTAGTGTGTTTAAAGTTGTGTTTTATATCATTTACAAACACTGAATCAACATTTAAAGCTTTTAGCCAGAAAAATAAATAATCAGGTTTTATAACAAAACGAGGACAAACTGTAATAACACATTTTCCTTTGATCGACTGGCTACCAATATCGGATATGTCTAAAGTGATATCATAGTTTTTTACATCAAATTTTATAGTATCGTCAGCAAGTCCTCTTTGAGAGAAGAATAGGAGAGATGCACAAACGAAAAAAAGAAATTTGATATAGTGCAACAAAAACGACCTGATAAATGAATACAACATAAAGGCTCAGAATTTAAAATTTCCTTACAAAGGTAGAGCTAAAATGAAAATTTCAATTCTTAACAATTAGTTTTTCGATAAAAATAAGGCTGAATAAAGATAAAATAGCCCTAAATTCTATAAAATAAGGCATTTAAGGGATTAAGCATTACAAAAACAGGATACAAAAAGCCTTTAATACTGGCACCTGATATACCACTTTAATTAATTTATATTATTATTCCAAAAGAAAGGTAGATTTTTGACAAAAGAAACACGATATACATTTGTAAATATACCTAAATATACTTTTGTTAAAGCAAATTTCAGAAACTAGTTACTTATGTGTACAGGAAATAACAAGTTTTAAAAGCAAGAATTGTCTACTATTTATACAATTGTAATTAATTATTTTAGACTTTAATTTATAGATAATTTCTTGCACATTATCAGCTACTTAGATAGCATTATCTCACTTATTTAATCTTTGTTTAGAAAGCCATTTAAAGGAATACTTCCTATTTGAATAACTAGGCTTAGTAGCTAAATATCGAATGTTTTGTCACCTGCTAAGCAAGCATTTGAATAGTTATTGAGCTAAGGCATTATATGCGTGATTAACATTTGTAAAAATATTTTTGTGTATTAAAATATACTAACGTAAATTTGCAGTGTATTTCTGTAAATTACAATTGTCAACTTTCTAAATTTACATTTGTATGGCAACCATAACCGATAGAGTTAAAAAAATAATTGAAATTAAATCTTTATCTCCAAGCCAATTGGCAGATTCAATTAGTGTAAATCGTTCACGCTTATCACATATCCTTACAGGCCGTAATAATCCAAGTCTGGATATAGTACAAAACATTCTCAATGCTTACCCTGATATAAGTCCTGAGTGGTTAATATTCGGTCAGGGCAATATATTCCGACAACAAGAGGATATAGGGAAGCAGGCATTAGGTGGATTATTCGAAATTGAACAATCAGAATCAAATATTTCGACCAGGAAATCAGAAACTGACAAAATATTTAAACCTGAAGGTGTAGAAAAACAGGAATTTGTATCAAAAGTTATTGACAATCAACTTGATAATAAGAAGAAAGATACTCTCAATCATTCAATTCAAAATAATTACTATCAGGATGTTATATCGAAACAAAGCACAAAACGAAGAGTTAAGATGATAACAATATTTTATGACGATAATGAATATGAAATATTGTATCCCGAAAGCAGTAGTAGATAATTAAGAATATTTATTTATTGTTCGCAGGTTTTGATCTTTCTTCAAGAACATCTACAACTTCCTGAATTTTGTCAACTCCTATACGTTTAGCCACAATCTTTTTATTTTCATCGAGAAGATATACTACAGGAGAGCTGAAAATATCATATAAGACTCTGAAATTGTTGTAATTAAACGGATCCCAAACATTGAGAAAAGTTATTTTGTTGTCAATTAAAAACTTTTGCCACTCTTTTCCATCATTACCAATATTTACAGCATAAATTTTAAAGGAATCGGCAGGCATTGTTTCCCAAATGCGTTGTAGGTGGGGAATGGCTTTAGCACAATGTCCGCAATTAGGTTCCCAGAAAACAAGAATTGTATATTTTGCCTTCTGAGAATGAAGAGAGTGATAATTTTCATTTGTATCTTTCATAATTAGTTCAGGGGCTTTCATGCCTATTAAGTTAGAGCTCATTTTAACTACCCTGTCGTAAATTTTTGCTAACTGAGCCGAATCTGCCCATGTTGCCAGACCGCTTAAATAGTATTTTTCGGCCAAATAAACAAAAACAGCATCCATTCCCATATATTCCGAATTAGCATAGCGATTAAAGATTCTGACCAAAGTAAATTTAAATACCTCGTCATTTGCCTGAGATTTATCAATAATTCTGGCTGCAGAAACTTTAATAGAATCAGGATGATACATGGTATAATTCTCTAAAAACCTGTCGATTTTGGGAGCATAAACCGGAGTACGTAATATTTTATTATCGCTGAAGTCAACATTATCAAAATAGTGAAATTGAAAGTGATTGTAGATATAAACAGAATATGCTGAATCAGTTTCTTCAGGCTTTTTATCCCTCATTTCGGGCTCATCCATCATTTTTAATAATTTGGGGAAAAATTTTCCGGGGTTATTTTTCACTAAATCATCAATATTCTTTTTAACCTCTTCGTCAATGGCTTTCAGTTTTAGATCATATTCAGCAGATTTCATCTCATCACTTGAATAAATTGCTTTTTCTTTAGCAATTATATCTTTTTCTTTTTGCTTGGTTTCAATAAATTTCAGGTAGTTAAAAAAGATTTTATTCTCCTCTGATTCAATTACTTTCATATTTTTGACGAAATCGCCTGTATCAGTTTCGAGCACCACTTTGCTTTCGGCTAAAATAAACTCAAAATAATTAAGATCGGGAGTGATCAACAAATATATACCACCCGGAATTTCCTTCAATTTGTCACTGAAAACAACAATACCTTTATTATCAACTTTTGCTGTATCGCGTATGTATTTATCTTTTCCATAATGAAATCCGAGATAAACTTCATTATTTTTAAAAGTTCGGAACTTTATTTTGATTTCTGTTCCTTGTGAAAAGGCAAAATTTGCCGTTAAAAATAATATCAGGACAATTACAAAAGTATTTTTCATTGCTTTAAAAACATAATGTTCAACAAGATTTGAGATGCAAATACCACACAAAAATAAGGAGTAATATCATTTCAAAACGATAAAACTTCTATAATATGAAGAATCTTTTTTATTTTTGCGTAACTAATTAACCCTGAATGGAATTAATCTAAGTAATAAATGATGAGAATTTGGAATTAAGAATTAATAAGACTGAACATAATTAGTGCAAAATACTCCTACATATCAGGATCTAGAAAACAGAATTAAAGTTCTTGAAACAAAAATTATTGAGCTTTATTCTCCTGCTAAAAATATGTTTGAAGCCCCCTGGCTCAATATATTTGAAGATTTTGATGATTATTTGTTTTTATTTGATAGCGAGCACCTACTAATTAATATTAATAGCAGTGCACTAAATCTGTTAAAAAAATATAAAAATGAATTGTTTGGCAAAGGTGCTAAAGAGCTTTTTCCCTTCGATAATCATTTTATAATTAACCGCAGTATTGAAGAGAAATCAACTCTAAAAAAAAGATTTGATGCTCATTTTGACTTAATAAACAAACACTTTAAAGTTGAGATTATTCCATACTTAAATACTGAAAGTAATCTCGAGTATCAGCTTTTAATTTTAAAAGATAATAGTGAGTTTCATAATGCTGAAGCAGAAATTGAAGAAAAGATTTCTAAACTTTCCGGTTTCCTGAACGGTCTTCCTGAAGGAATCATAATGATTGAATTAAATGGTAAGATTAAAGAAATAAATAATTCAGCCTGTGAAATTACGGGTTTTATTAAAAATGAAGCTATTGGTAAAGCAATAAATGATATTTTCAGAATACATGCTAAGTATTTTAATGAAGATGCAAGTAATTTGATTCATCAGGTTCTGAACAACACTCACCCCAAACATTTTATTAACAATACAACCCTGCTGAATAAATCAGGAAATCTTCTCAATATTTTATTCAGTGTTGTACCTGTAAAAAATGAATCAGGAAATCTGGAAGGTTTGATTATTTCTTTTATTGATGTAACTGAAAAATACAAAAAGGAAGCAAACCGTAAAGATCAGGATGAGAGGATAAAACAACTTTTTGAAAATAATAAAAATCAAATTTTAAGCGAGAGTAAGCAAAAGTTTATTCAACGATTCGAAATTATTAATGCTGAAGATTATAAATTCAATGAATTGAGCTTATCAGACATTATTGATGCTGGTTCACTTCAGCGATTGCAGGATGAATTCAGTTATACTTATCAGATTGCCTCAATTATTTTTGACAACAATGGGAAACAACTCACCAATATCAGTAACTTTTCAAATGCATGTCAGATATTAAAAAATCATGGTTTGTCGAAAGAACAATGTGTTTTTTACGATTCACTCATACAGCCTGGCAATGAAAAAAGTATTATTGATAAAAAGAAGTGCAGCGGATGTAATATCACATTACGTACTTCTCCCATATTGTCGGGAGGCATTGAAATAGGGAAGTGGGTAATCGGGTTTGTTAACTTCTCTAATATTAATGGTCAGAATGGGCAATCGTTAAGTAGTATTCTTAATATTTCCCGGTCAGAATTACGAAAATCATTGGAATTATATCCATTACCTGAACTAATAGATATTGAAAATACGACATCTCAATTATGGCAAATTTGTAAAGAAATTTCAGGTTTGGGATATGAATATCTGAAAATTTCTAAAGATTTAATTGAGAAGAAAAAAATACAGAATGAACTGATTGATGCTAAACTTAAAGCTGAAGAATCCGACAGACATAAAACAGCTTTTCTAGCGTCAATGTCGCACGAAATCAGAACACCTATGAACGCTATCATTGGTTTTACTGATTTACTATCAGATCCTGAATTTTCCGAAGAAGATAAAAAAGAGTTTATTGAGCTTATTTGCTCCAATGGAGAAATATTACTTAGGCTCATTGATGATATTATTGACATTGCAAAAATCGAGGCTAATGCCCTGGTTATCGAAAAATCGGAGTGCAGGATAAATAAAATCATTAATGAAGTTGCGTTGGCCACACGCGATAGTATTAAAAAACTTGGGAAAGAAAACATTGATATTAAAGAAAAGACAGCTAATAAAGATGATAATTTCACCATTATTACCGACCCTTACCGATTGCAACAAATCATTACAAATCTGGTTGGAAATGCCCAGAAATTTACCACAACCGGCTATATTGAAATTGGATATGCAATTAAATCAAACCAAACAACACAAAACAATGACTTTTATTTACAGTTTTATGTAAAAGACACGGGCATTGGTATTCCTGAAGAAAAAATTAATCTGATTTTCGATCGTTTCAGGCAAGCTGACAGTAAAACCTGGAAAAAATATGGTGGGTCTGGATTAGGACTAACCATATCCAAAAAGCTTGTTAATCTGTTAGGTGGCGATATTTGGGTAAACAGTGTTGTTGGTAAAGGTTCTGTGTTTTACTTTACAATTCCATATGTAGCTGTTAGTGCAAACGAGCAGCAAAAAACTCCGGAATACGAAAACAATTTAATCCAGGATTTAAAGGGGAAAAGCATATTAATAGCTGAAGATATTGATTCTAACTTTAATTTACTTAAAGTTATATTATCAAAATCAAATGCAAATATCTTTTGGGCAAAAGATGGTCAGCAAGCAGTTGACATTTGCCGCACAAAAACCATTGACCTTGTTTTGATGGATGTTAAACTACCGGTTTTAAACGGTTTGAGAGCTACCGAAAGGATAAAAGAGATGTATAAAAACCTGCCTGTAATAGCTATCAGTGCTTATGCAACCGAAGAAGATAAAGCCATTTCGATTGCTGCAGGATGTAATGACTACATTTCAAAACCAATTAAAAAAGACCATTTAATTCATTTAATTAATAAATACCTGGTCATTTAGTTCTGAATGACTTTATTAACAATTTTCTTAAAGAAAAAATAATTTTTCAATTTCATTAACGTTTTATATTTGCAAAAAAAAATAATTCAATTTTAATGAAGCAGATATTATTTATTAGTCTTTTGATAATTACTTCATCATTCTTTATGTCATGTAACCAAAATGACCCAAACGAGTTAGGCCGCCTGTCTATAAAAATATTATACAATGGTGAAACAGTGTCAAATGCTATTACAGCATTGGCCAGTTCACAAAAAAATCTTGATGCAGGCATTTATGTAAAAGAAGTTCATTCCGATTTGAAAGGATTTGCCGATTTTGGTGCTTTATCGCCTGGTTCATATTATTGTGATAGCTACAAATACATTAACAACAATCAGATTTATCTTTATGGTACTTCAATAGTAGTGGTTGAACCGGGACATATTAAAAGTGTAGAATTAATAATTAAGGAGAAATAATTCTCTTTGTATGTAATTTGCACTTGAAACACTTTCTGACACTCATTAATTTCATTCTTAAACTTACTTTTATGAAAAAGGTATTTTTACTTTTAGGTATTTTAACATTTACCAGTTCAGGTTATGCTCAATTAACTGGAACAAAAACGATAAAAATTTCCGGTGGAGATTATTCATCAATAGCCACTGCCATATCCGATTTAAACTCGAATGGGGTAGGTAGTGGTGGGGTAACTTTTGAAATTGATGCCAACTTTACTGAAGTTGCCTCGAATCTTACCATTTCCACAACATCATCAACATCTTCGAATCCAATCATATTTAAAAAGGTGGGTTCAGGAGCTAATCCTTTAATTTATGCATCTGCAGGGAGTTCGACTTCGGTTGATGGTTTTATTAAAATTTCAGGAACCGATTATATTACATTTGATGGTTTGGACTTAAAAGATACATCTACATCAACAAGTACAACTACTTGGATGGAATGGGGATATGCCATTGTAAAACAATCAGGAACCGAAGGAAGTCAATATGTTACGATTAAAAACTGTAACATAATACTTAAAAGTCCCAACACCAACTCAGTAGGTATTTTATCGGCAAACCATACTGCAACTTCCACAACATCATTGACTGTAACTGCCAGTTCAGGATTAAACAATAATCTTAAAATATTCAATAATACCATAAGTGGTGCTTATATTTCTATTTCTGTTAAAGGCTTTGCAGCCAGTTCTCCATATTCACTTTATGATCAAAATAATGAAATTGGTGTTGATGGAGGAAATAAATTGTCTGGATATGGTGGCGCTTCAGTAACAGCTTATGGAGTTTATTGTATTTATCAAAACAATGTGAAAATTGCAAATAATCTAATTAATAACGGAACAAATCACCTTGCAACTTTATATGGTATTTTTGTATCAACAGGAGTTAGTTCAAATACAGATATTTATAAAAATACTGTTTATTTATTAACTTCAGCAGTCTCAAGTTCAACTTATGGTATTAATAATGCAAGTGGCTCAACACCTGCAGGGAATTCAATAAAAATATACGACAATATCATTAGAAATTTTTCTAATTTATCTTCATCTCCAGGATCATTTTATGGTATTTATAATAGTGGTGCTGCAAATAAAGTTTTTATCGAAAAAAACAAAATTGACAGTATTTCTATTCCAGGTAGCTCTACCTCATATTGTATTTATTCAAGTTCTGCTTGCAATTTTGTTTATATTGACAGTAATATAATAAATAACATTAGCAGAACTTCAACTGGTACTTTATATGGAATTTACCAATATAATACAGCCACTAATGGCTATGAATACATTTTTGATAATACTATCTTTAATCTCAGCTCTACATCAACAGGTACAGTGAGTGGTATTTATACTAATCCTGCATCAAGCACAACAAAATCAATTTACAGAAATAAAGTCTATAATCTTTCTTCTTATGGAACAACTATTTATGGAATTTATTCAGCTACAGGAGATACAATCGAAATATTTAAAAATCAAATAAATAATCTGTATTCTATAAACGGAAATGCCAGTATCCACGGAATTTATATTTCTTCAGGAACAAATAACTGGATTTACAATAATTTTATTTCAGATATTAAAGCACCACCATCTTCAAATGCAAATGCAGCAAATGGTGTTTACATTGCAGGTGGAACAAATTGCGGATTATATTTCAATACTATTTATCTTGATGCAATTGCTACCTATCCGGGATTTAGCATTCATGGTGTTTATGCATCAACATCAGTAAATCTGGAAATGAAAAACAATGTTATCATTAATAATTCAACACCCGGAGCAGGAGGTGTTGCTTCTGCATATAAAAGAAGTACTACAACAACATCTTCTTATAATACCAATTCAAACAATAATGTTTTTTGGTGTGGCACTCCAAGTTCATCTAATGTAATCTTTTATGACGGTACTAACAAAGATTCAACCCTTGCCCAGTATAAAACAAGGATTAGTCCGGCAGATGGAAATTCTATTTCCGAATTACCACCATTTGTAAATATAACTACCACACCTTACGACCTGCATTTAAAAACAAATGTTGCCACACAGTTGGAAAGTGGTGGTATTGTGGTAAGCAGCCCGATTGCAATAGCTGACGATATTGATGGAGGTACAAGAAACACAAGTACACCTGATATGGGTGCTGATGAAGGCAGCTTTACCGGAGCCGACTTATCAGGTCCTTCGATCAGTTATACACCAATAGCAAATACATCTTCAACTTCTGCTCGGGTATTAAAAGCTAAAATAGTTGATTACAGTGGTGTTCCAACTTCAGGCACTGGATTACCTGTTTTATATTATCGAAAAAACTCAGGCAGTTGGAACTCAGTAACTGCAACTTATTCGGGAAATGATACTTTCAGTTTTTCTTTCAACCCGACAGTAATTGTAGGCGACTCTGTAAAATATTACATTGTAGCACAAGATTTAGCATCTACGCCTAATGTCAGTTCAAAACCGGCAGGTGCAAGCGGATTCTCTATCAATCCACCTAAAGCCAGTGCAGTTCCTGCAAATCCTGATTATTATATTATTCTGGGAACAATGAGCGGTGTGTATTATGTAGGCAGTGGTAAAGATTTCAATACTATTACTAATGCTGTAAATGCTTTACAAAAAAATGTTGTAACCGGAGCTATTACCTTTGTTTTAACAGATAATAATTATCCTAATGAAATTTATCCTATCATTTTAAAGGAGTTTTCCGGAGCATCACATTCGAAAAAGGTAACATTTAAACCAAACTCGAATACCAATGTTGTAATAGAAACAGATACTACCACCGTATTTAAGTTCGATGCAGCTGATTTTTACACTATTGAAGGTTCAAATAATAACTCAACTTCACGAAATTTAACCATACGCAACAATAGAGCCTCGGGGACAGTTGCTACTGTCTGGTTAACTTCAAATGGTAACAACGGTGCTACAAACAATACCATTAAAAATTGTATTGTTCATAATAAATTCAACACCAGTGGAAGCTATGGAATATATTTTGGCGGGAATATTGGATCGTCCGGCAATGCTCATCATAATTTAACCTTAGAAAACAATCATGTGTATAATACTTATTATCCGATTGACGGATTTGGCACATCCTCATTGCCATTTGACAGCCTGATAATAAAAAACAATGTCATCGGACATGATAGTTTACCCATCAGCAACATCTATAAAGGTATTTATATCAGTTACTGCAATGCGCCAATCATTTATGGCAATAAAATTTACAATCAATATACTGCATCTTTAAGCATCAGTCTTGCGGGTATTGATATTGGTGCAAGTTGTTCAAATGCATTGATTGAAAAAAATAGAATTTATAATCTTTCTTCTATGAGTTCCGGTGGTTGGGGTGCTTACGGAATTGTAGTTTCGAGCAGTACTTCAAACACCAATATTTTAATTAAAGATAATCTGATTTTCGGCATAAAAACCTATGGATATACCACAAGTACATCCTTTAATCCGTTTGGCATCAGAATTACAGGAGGCACAAATTTCAAAATCTACCATAATACCATAAGCCTCAATGATACATTTATTGCCACAAGTGCCGGATTGTCAGCAGCATTGATTTTCACTTCATCAACAGCTACCGGAAATGACATCAGAAATAACATCTTTACCAATTCAACAGTTGGTGGGACAGGCATTAAAAGCTATGCTGCATATTTAATTTCTACTGCCAATTATTCAACTATTAATTACAATAGTTATTATGCAAGCGGGCCAAATGCTGTTTTAGGGTATATAGCTACTGATAAAACAACTTTCAGCGATTGGAAAACAACCACCAATCACGATAGTAATTCATATAATACAGATCCTAAGTTCACTTCAAAATCCGATTTCGCTCCTAAACAAGCTGCCATCAACAATAAAGCAAAAGCAGGATTGTCATCTTCTGATCTTTTCGGAAATACAAGAGCTGCAACTCCCGATATTGGTGCAATTGAGTTTTGCTTAAAACCAACTGTTGCTACGCTGAATACAAGCAATATTACATCAAACTCAGCAACTGTAAAAGCTAAAGTAAACGCTAATAATGAAGTTACTTCCATCATATTCAAGTATGGAAAAACTACCTCATTTGGCAATACTATATATGCTAATCCTGATACCCTAAGCATTTATTACGATTCAATTGTATCCGGTTCTTTATCTAATCTTAATAATTACGAAAAATACTATTACACCATTTCAGCAACTAATGCTTGCGGAACATCAGAAGGTGCCGACTCTAACTTTATAACTTTACCAATAGACCCTGAAGTAATCACAGGAACAGCATCACTTATCAGTGTAAGTGGAGCAAGTGTTTATGGGAAAGTAAATCCGAATAAGCTTTCGACAACTGTTGAATTTGAATATGGGCTTACCACTACCTATGGCAGCAAATATGGTTCTAATCCGGGTACTGCAAATGGTGATACCTTCACCAATGTAAGTCTGGCAATTAGTAATCTTATTCCTAATACAACTTATCATTACCGCCTATCAGCAAAAAATTCAAAAGGAATTTTTTATGGTAAAGATTCAATGTTTACAACATTGGCTAAGCTTGCCGATGCAGTTACCAAAAGTGCAACAAATATTAGTGCCTTTCAGGCAAGTATCAATGGCACAGTTAACGCTAACAACAGCAATACTATAGTTACTTTTGAATGGGGAACTTCTACATCTTACGGTAAAATTGATACAGCCAAACAAAGCCCTGTCAATGGGACATCAGTTCTCAATGTCAGTTTTGATCTTAGTAATCTACTTCCTTTAACAAAATACCATTATCGTGTGGTAGCCAAAAATCAGGCAGGTACCAGTTATGGAACTGATACATTTTTTACAACTGATGGATTGTTCCCTTCAGCACACACAGAGGCTGCAAGCAGTATTTCTTCTAATTCAGCTATTTTAAATGCGAAGGTTAATCCTAATAACAGTTCAACGATTGTTGTATTTGAATGGGGTAAAACAACAAGTTATGGTAATATTGATACTGCTTCACAAAGTCCTGTGAGTGGAATGTCTACCATTAATGCAAGTAAAATGATTAGCAAACTTGTTCCAAACACAGTTTATCATTACAGAGTAATTGCAAAAAACCAATCGGGAACTACCGTAGGAGATGATACGTTTTTTGTAACAAATCCGGTTTTAGCTATTGTTTTAACTGAAGCTGCATCTAATCTAACTTCAAGCAGTGCTGAAATAAATGCTAAGGTGAATCCACAGAATTCATCAACAATAGTTTACTTTGAACATGGATATACAACATCTTATGGCCAAATAGATACTGTTGCTCAAAGTCCGGTCAATGGTACTTCAGATATCAACGTCAGTTGGGCTATTACCGGTCTTAAACCACTAGAAACATACCATTACCGTATTGTAGGAGTAAATTCTGCAGGAACTGCCTTTGGTAAAGATACATTTTTCACAACTAATTCGGAATTTGCAGTTGTTAAAACAAATGATGCAATAAACATTGGTACTACAACCGCAAAACTCAAAGGAAACATTAATCCCAAAAACTCTTCAACAATAGCATATTTTCAATATGGAAAAACACCTGCTTATGGCGATTCAATATTTATTATTGAAGGAATTCTAAATGGCATGAGCCCTTCACCTGTTACCACCAATTTAAGCGGACTTGAGATGAATACTACTTATCATTTTCGGCTTGTAGCCATAAACAGTGCAGGTATTAGTTATGGTGAAAATAAGTTTTTCAAAACCGATTTTAAAGACAAGCCAACAGTAACTACTCTTAATGCCAACAATATCACAGTTACTTTAGCACAAATAAATGCAGATGTTAATCCTAATAATGAAAAAACCGGAGTTCATTTTGAATGGGGCACAAGCACAACTTATGGAAATACTATTGCTGCAGTTCCTGATACACTTATTGGCTTGAACACTATTGCAGTTAAAGCAGAGCTTTCGGGTCTTGCTGCAAATACAACTTATCATTTCAGAATAGTAGCTTCTAATTCATTAGGAACAAGTTATGGAAATAATATCACTTTCACAACCGACTTTAACCTACCTGTATTAACTACTTCAGCAATCAACAGTATTTCTGATACAACCGCAAACAGTGGTGGAAATATAACAGATGACGGAGGTTCAACTATTATTGAGAGGGGAGTTGTTTGGAGTACTTCAACAAATCCAGATGTTTCATTGTCAACCAAAACTATAGATGGAAGCGGAGCAGGCATATTTACCAGTAATATAAAAGGTTTGACCTCAAAAACCACTTACTATATCAGAGCTTATGCTAAAAATGCAAAAGGTACGGCCTACGGGAATGAACTGTCATTTACAACATCCAGTTATTCAATAAATAATAAATCTGAACTTGGTATTAACTTATACCTTAGCAATCGAATTCTTTTGTTGAATTATGATAAAAATGAGGTAGTTTCACTTCAAATTGTTGATTTAATTGGTAAAACTATTTATAATACTGATTTTATAAGTCAGACAAGTTTTAACTTTGACAATTTAAGTTCAGGTTATTACCTAATATTCTGTACATCAGAATCAGGTATATTCAGTAAGAAGATTTTCATTGAATAATCGAATATAGGTTATTTTATAAGCTGTTGGCAATTTGTTGGCAGCTTATTTTTTTTTATCTTAAATAATTTTTACTTTTGCCTCAGAAAACAAAATTTAATACTTTGAAAAATAACCTTTTTACTACCTTCCTTTTAATCATTACAGGAAGTCTCTTTCTAAATTCAGCTTCATTTTCACAATCAGTAATTGATAGTCTGAAAAAAGAATTGAATAAAGCGCCTTCAAAGGAAAAACCTAAATTTCTAAATGATATTGCCCGTGAATGTTTTTTTAGCGGAAATGTTGAAGAATGTATATCTTATGCCGAACAATCGTTAAAACTCGCAGAAACAGCCAAAAATAATACTGAAGTAGCAAGGGCATACCTGAACCTTGCTTTTGCAAATTCAGCAATGAATAAATTGTCAGAATCAGATAATTTTGCTAAAAAAGCACTGTCATTAGCTACACAAATAAAAGATAAAAGTATCCTGGCAGAAACCAATCATTTACTTGGTATTATAAATGATCAGGCAGGTAACAACGATAAAGCCTTAGAACACCACAAGAAAGCACTTGAAATAAGACAACAGTTAGATGATAAAATCGGTATAGGAAAATCTCTTAACAGCATAGGGCAGATTTACTCTAATAAAAGCGAATTCAAAGAGGCAATCAAATACTATCAACAATCTTTGAAAATTAAAAATGAATTAAACGACCAAAGGGGAGTAGCCATTTTATATTTCAATATTGCAAACTGCTACTATTACATGGATAATTATGAAGATGCTGTTGAAAATCTTCAAAAAGCACTTGATATTTTTGAATCAATGGCCAATACTGAATTCCTTGCCAAATGTTATAATTTATACGGAATAGTTTTTCAAAAAATGAAAAACAATGTTAAAGCATTGGAGTATTATAAAAAAGCTTTAGAAAATTTTGAAACTACCGGAAATCAAACCGGTATTTGTGATGCACTTACCAATATAGGAATAACATATTCTATTAATGAAGAACATAATTCTGCCATTGAATATTTGCAAAAAGCACTTAAAATTCGTAGAGAAATTAAAGATAAGGCAGGCATTGCCAATTGTTTGCAGAATATTGGATTAAGCTATTTCAGGCTTAATAATTTTAATAAGGCATTAACATATTACAATGAAGCAGTGCTATTAAACCTGGAGTTGGGTAATAAAAAAGAATTAGCCGCAAACTACACTGCCATCGGGAACATCTATAAATCGCTGAAATCCTATAATAATGCTATAGAGTACTTCTATAAAAGTATTGATATTGCACAAGAAGTTGGTTTACTCGAAATTAAAAAAAATGCCTATTTGTTTTTATCTCAGCTGTTTAAAGAAACCGGTCAATTTCAGGTTGCTTTAGAATATTATGAAAAATTTACTGCAACAAACGATTCCTTGCTTAATGAAGCCATGTTCAAACAAATCAGCGAACTGGAAACAAAATATGAAACAGAAAAAAATAAGCAGCAAATTGTGCTTTTAAATAAAGACAAGGAACTTCAGGCAAATAAGCTGGCACGTCAAAGATTGGCAATTGTTTTCTTTATCATTGGATTGGTGTTGGTTTTGGGTTTGGTAGTTGTTATTCTGCAAAGTTTACAACGGAAGAAAAGAGATAATGCCATTATTGTAGGTGAAAAGGCCAAAGTTGAAGAACTGCTTTTAAATATTTTACCGGTTAAGGTGGTTAACGATTTAAAAGAAAAAGGAAGTACTCAACCGGAAGGATTTGAGCGTGTCAGTGTATTTTTCTCTGATATTGTTGGTTTTACAAAAGCTTCATCGGTAATGGATCCAGACGAACTGATTAGTGAATTAAATGATATGTTTACAGCTTTTGATGATATTTTCAGTCGTCATCAATGCGAACGTATAAAAACTATTGGTGATGCTTACATGGCTGTTTGTGGGATGCCTGTAACAAATGAAAATCACGCTGAAAACATTTTAAATGCTGCAATTGATGTGATTAACTATCTTAATGATCGAAATAGTAGTCATAAACATCAGTGGAAAATCAGAATAGGCATTAATTCAGGAAAAGCAGTAGGAGGAATTGTAGGGGTTCGTAAATATCTTTATGATGTTTTTGGTGATACTGTTAATACTGCATCAAGAATGGAGTCAAATTCTGAGGTAATGCGTATAAATGTTTCAGAAAACACTTATAATTTACTTAAAGATGAGTATAAATTCAGTGAACGTCAACCACTTGAGGTTAAAGGAAAAGGATTAATGAAAATGTATTTTCTTGAAAACTGAAATCATAAAAAACATTAAATTTGCAATAAAAATAATATCTCATGAAAGAAAAACTGAGCCATTTGACCAATTTAATTTCATTGATTTATGAAGATGGTAAATTAGACAAAAAAGAACTTGATTTGCTTTATCGTATTGCTGAAAGATACGATATTGATGAAAGTGAAATAATTACCATGCTGAATCAACAAATTGACTATGATTTCATAATTCCTGTAGATGAACAAGATAAAATAATCCAGTTGCGCGATTTAGCTCAAATGATGATGATTGATGGGATAATGAGCCCGGGAGAAAAACTATTACTTCATAAAATTGGTGAAAAACTTGGTCTGAATCAACAAAAAATTGAAGACATCATTTTAAATCAATAATAACGATTAAACTCTAATCTGACCTCTTTCATGAGCAAGTAAATAAAGCCAGGCACTAATTATTTCATTTTGTTTTAAAAGTTCTGACGCCTTTTTATGAATGACCTCTTCTTCTGCATTAAAGTCAAACGATTCAACTTCCTTTATAAACTTAATAACTGCTTCTCTTTCGGGTATCTTTTCAATATTAGCTAATTTGCCTAAGTCGTTCCCCGTCAGAATTTTACTATTTTTTATTGAATCCGGTAAAGCATCAAATCCTATACCTTTGGTAATCAAAGGCTTTTTAACAGTAAAGACTGCATTTCCTGATGCCCGAACATAATAATCCTCACCAAGCCTGCCTACAAGGTCAATTTTATGAGGGTCAATTAAGCCTTCTTGGTTTAATACTTCTTCTGATATATGAACTCGCAATATCTGACAAATAACCAAATTACCTGCACCTCCCTCAGCACCCAATTCAATAGTATTAATCACTTTGCACTCAAATCGAACAGGCGATTCCTTTACACCAAAAGGTTTTATTAACTCAGATTTCAAAGGTGTCAATCCTGATTTTATAAATTCATTAACACCCTTTTCATATTCAGTACTTGATAAGCTAACCTGTTCTACAATTTCATAATTAACAACATTTACAGAGACTTCAGGAACTTCAAGGATGTTTTCGTAAGTATGCTTAATGGAGTTATCACGAACACGTCTTGAAGGGCTGAAAACTAATATTGGAGGATTAATGCTGAATGAATTATAAAAGCTGAAAGGCGATAGATTAGGATTTCCACTTTTATCAATGGTGCTTACCAAAGCTATAGGACGAGGAGCAATTGCACCTGCCATCAGTGCCTGCAATTTTAAAACTGATATTTCAGAAGTATTTATAATCATTTTGCTGGTATAATTTTGACCTTACATACACCAAAACCAACTCTGACATCTCCATTTATAGCATAGGCTTTCATAATTATTTCATCTCTGTCTTCAATATAATACCTTACTGAATTTTTTAATTTAACCTCCCTGGTAGCATTCCAGCTAAGTTCAAGCATCGAGCCGAATGAATTTTCTTCACTTCCGCTGATGGTGCCTGAAGCATAAATTCCACAATTTTTCAGGTTACAACCATTAACTGTTTGATGTGCAAGTTGCTGGTAAATGTTCCAATACAAGTATTTTGTATTTGATAAACAAACAAGGCTTTCAACTCCATCTTCAGTTTTAATATAAACTTCCAGATTAATATCATAATTGTTTTTTCCTTCAAGCTGAAGATAGGGAAGTGGTTTGGGTTCCTGTTTTGGTCCGTTTACTCTGAAAGGCTCAAGAGCATCGGTTAAAACAACCCAATTGGAAATAACAGAACCAAAGTTTTTACCCAGAAAGGGGCCTAAGGGCACGTATTCCCATTGCTGAATATCGCGTGCACTCAAATCGTCAAACAAAACCATTCCAATGATATGTTCATGAGCATTTTCGATACTCACCGGGCAACCTAATTCTGTTTCACCACAAGTAATAAAGGCCATTTCCAACTCAAAATCCATTTTTTTTGAAGGACTGTAAATCGGTAAGTTTGTCTGACTATCCAAAATTTGTCCTTTCGGACGATGTATTTCAACTCCTGAACCAACAATACTCGAAGCCCGACCATGATATCCTACCGGAATATGCCGCCAGTTGGGCAGCAATGGATTATCCTTATCTCTGAACATTTTACCTACATTTGAGGCATGTTCAATACTCGAATAAAAATCGGTATAATCGCTGGGTTCAACAGGTTTCAGAATTTCAACATCCTCAATATTCAGTATTGTTTGTTGCCGATGTAAATCATTGAATAGCAACTCATTGTTAGTATCTGTCAACAGTTCAATTATCCGGTTTCTGACCTCAGAAACTTTAGCTTTGCCCAAGGCAAAGAAACGATTCAGGCTTGATTGCTTAAATACTTCATTTTCAATCGGTAACAGTTTTATTGATTGTAAATATCCCAATTCTGCTAGTTTTTTTACATCAATAATATAATCACCAAGACGAGTACAAACAGCTGAGATGTTGTTTTTCTTATAAACTCCGAAAGGAATATTATAAATAGAAAAATCGCTGTCTGGGGGACAAGCTAACCAAGTATTTTTTTTACTTTCAATCATATCAGGAGTTTAAAGAGTACCTCTGTTTTCTTGTTCAAGTTCAATGGCTTCAAATAAAGCTTTAAAATTACCTTTACCAAAAGAGCGTGCGCCTTTGCGTTGTATAATTTCATAAAATACGGTAGGCCGGTCTTCTACAGGTTTTGAAAACAATTGCAGCAAATAACCTTCTTCATCTCTGTCAATCAGCACTCTAAGGCTTTTAAGTACTTCAATATCTTCATCTATCGTCCCAACTCTTTTCAATACAGTATTGTAATACTCATCGGGAACATGTAAAAATTCAACACCACGTCTTCTCAATTCACCTACAGTATGAATAATATTGTCAGTAGCCATTGCTACATGCTGTACTCCGGCACCTTTATAAAAGTCAATATACTCTTCAATCTGACTTTTCTTCTTTCCCTTGGCAGGTTCATTAATCGGAAATTTTATTCTTTCATTTCCATTGGTCATTACCTTGCTCATCAAAGCTGTATATTCGGTAGAAATATCTTTATCGTCAAATGATACCAATTGATTAAAACCCATTACATTTTTATAGAAATCAACCCATTTATTCATTTCTCCCCATCCGCAATTGCCAACCATGTGGTCAACATATTTCAATCCAATTGATTCAGTTTTCAAAGGTGATTCCCATTTTCGGTATCCGGGCAGAAATACACCATTATAATTTTTCCTTTCAACAAAAATATGAACAGTTTCACCGTAAGTATGAATTCCTGAACGAACAACTTCACCAAATTCATCTTTTTCAACTACAGGTTCTAAATATGGTTTTGCACCTCTTTTTACAGTTTCTTCAAACGATTTCCGGGCATCGGGCACCCAAAGTGCAACCACCTTAACTCCATCGCCATGTTTTTTAACATGTTCACCGATTTCAGAATCATCCGTTAGGGCAGTAGTTAGCACAAAACGAATTTTATCCTGAACCAGCACATAAGAACATTTTTCTTTGTCTCCTGTTTCAAGCCCCTTGTAGGCCAAAGGTTGAAAACCAAATGCTGCCTGATAATAATAAGCTGCCTGTTTGGCATTACCTACATAAAACTCAACATAATCGGTACCATCAATAGGTAAAAAATCTGTCTTTTCTGTCATATTTGTAAAAATTTTAAAGACTTAACCAACTTTTATAATAATTTCTATCTTCAATTTCCAAAGCCTGACGAGTGATTTTTAAAGGACGAAAAGTGTCAATCATTACTGCCAGTTCGAGAGTTTCCTTTGCTCCAATGCTTCTTTCGATGGCTCCCGGATGTGGACCATGGGGAATACCAATCGGATGAAGTGTTATTTGAGCTTTATCTATATTGTTTCTGCTCATAAAATCTCCGTCAACATAATAAAGTACTTCGTCTGAATCAACATTGGTATGAAAATATGGCGCAGGAATAGATTCAGGATGATAATCGTAAAGGCGAGGCACAAAAGAGCATATTACATAAGCATTGCTTTCAAATGTTTGATGAACAGGAGGTGGCTGATGAATTCTTCCGGTTATCGGTTCAAAATCGTGTATTGAAAAAATGTATGGATACTGATAACCATCCCAACCAACAACATCAAAAGGATGATAATTGAAATGATATGGGAAAATTTTATCTTCTTTTTTTATCAAAATCAGAAAATCACCTTTTTCGTCAAAAGTCTCCAGATTCTGAGGTTTTTTTATGTCTCTTTCGTAAAATGGTGAATGTTCTAACAATTGACCTTCATCATTAATATATCGTTTTGGAAAGCGAATAGGCATAAATGATTCGGAAACAAGCAATAAATTGTCGGTGGTTTTAAATTCTATCTGATAAATGGTTCCTTTAGGAATTATGATATAATCACCATAAGCAAATTGAAGGCTACCAAAAACAGTTTTTAATCGTCCTTCGCCTCGATGAACAAAAATCATTTCATGAGCCGAGGCATTTCTGAAAAAATAGTTTTTCATTGACAGACGTGGAGCTGCCAATGCTATATAAATATCATTATTGACCAAAAGAGGATAACGCGATTCCAGATAATCATCAGCAGCTTGTATATTGGCCCCGGAAAAACTGCGTTGTTGCATATTGTTGCTGATTTTCACTTCGGGAGCAACATCATATTCTTTGTCAATCTTTACCACATCAGTAGGAGCATGCAAATGGTAGGTAAGCGAATAAACATCAGAAAAACCTTCAGTAGAAATTAATTGTTCACGATATAAATGACCTTCATCAGACCTGAATTGTATATGTCGCTTGTGTGGAATTTTACCTAATGAATAATAATGTGGCATATTACTTAAATTAGACTGAGTTAAAATAGATTTTTTATTACCGCAAATTTACTTTAATTTTTTGTCTGAGGCACAGAATTTGGGATGCTGCTTTCAAATTTTTTCAAATGAAAAACAATATAGCAGCCGATAGTTATTTTTTAGACACTTTAAAATTGTGTAATCGGATAGTGATGGCACCTTTAACCCGTAGAAGATGTGGAAATATGGGCATTCCCGATGAATTAAATGCCCTCCATTATGCTCAGCGTGCCTCAGCAGGTTTAATCATTGCCGAAGCGACTAATGTTTCAGCTTATAAAGGTTATTCTGACACACCCGGCCTTTTTACAAATGAACAGATTGAAGGTTGGAAAAAAGTTACTGAGGCAGTGCACCAGAGAGAAGGTAAAATATTTGTGCAGCTATGGCATACAGGCCGATATGCTCACCCTGATTTATTACCCGAAGGTTATCATACTGTTGCACCATCTTCTCTCATCTTTGACGGAGAAATCAATACACCTTCAGGATATCAAAAACTTCCTCTACCCAAACAACTAAGTTTAATTGAAATTAAAAAAACTGTTGATGATTTTGCTCAGGCTTCTTTGAATGCAAAACTGGCAGGATTTGATGGAATTGAAATACATGCTGCCAATGGTTATCTCATTGATCAGTTTTTGAGTGATGGTACGAATATCCGAACCGATAATTATGGAGGTTCAGTTGAGAACAGATTCAGGTTTTTACAGGAAATATTGCTTAAATGTATTCAAATTTGGGGAGAAAACAGGGTAGGAGTACGTCTTTCACCTTCCGGTATTAAAAACGGGATGAGCGATTCGAATCCTGCAGTTCATTTTGCTGAATTTATATCTTACCTGAACCAATTTCCTCTGGCATATCTTCATTTGATTGAACCCCTCTTGTCTGTTGACCATTTAACTCATTACCCTGCTAAGGTTTCTGAATATTTCAGACGATTTTACAAGGGGACTTTAATAGCCAACGGAGGATTTCAGCCACAAGATTCAAATAAAATTATTTCAGAACTAAAAGCCGATTTATTAGCTTTTGGTAAATATTTTATTTCCAATCCTGACCTTCCTGAACGGATTTTTAATAATCTGCCATTAACACCTTACGATTTGAATACATTTTATGGAGGTGATAAAAAGGGATATACTGATTATCAATTCTATAACAACACAAAACAGTAATGAAGTTTTTTTCAATCTCAGTAATTATAAATGAGTTTTTCTTATGGTAATAGAAAATAGCAGTAAAACAAGGTGCATTGAAATCATCACTAGCTATTTTATCATTATTAATTCCAATAATCATTACTGAAATATTTTAAAATCCTCCTTGCTGCAACCCGATTTTTATTCTCTTGTCTTTAAAAGAAACTAACCTAAAAATGAATAATTTTATCTGTTTTTGCTTATTAATGATTCTAAATTTCAATAAAGCTGATCAACCCGCTACGGAAAAGTGGGAATTGATTAACAACTCAGACGGAATTGCTACTTATGTCAGATGGGTAAAAGTAAACAATGAGTTAAGTGTTCGCGAACGCAAAGCCGAATTTATTATTCAAAGTGAAATTCATGAAATTGTTCAGGCAATTACACAACCTGAATTCGTTAAATTGTGGATGAATAATGTTACAGAAAACAAGATTTTAAAAAGAGTTAATGAAAACGAATTTTACACCTATACACTATTTGACCTACCATGGCCATTCTCCAACAGAGATTTAATTTCCTGTTATTCAATAAGATATAATAACACAAGCAAAACAGTTGACATAGTAATTGAAAGCAAAGAAAATATGTATAAAACCAAAGAAGGAATAACAAGAATTGAAAAATATAAGGCAAAATGGTTTATTAAACAATCTGGCAAAAAAGCACAAATTGAATTCAGGGCAATTACTTACACAAAACCAGAAATGCCACGATACATTCAAGATCCAGTCATGCAAAAAACATTTCATCAAAACCTGCTAAACCTTAAAAACTTTCTTGAAACTATTAAAAAGTAGAGAATGACAACGGTAAAAGTGTTTATAAAAAATATTATCAGAAAATTGTTGGTAATAAATGATAGTCCCAAAAATATTGCATTCGGGTATGCATTGGGCATTTTTCTGGCAACAACTCCATTAATTGGATTTAAAGTCTTAATTGCTTTAATTATCACTCATGCATTAAAATGGAATAAAATGGCTGCTGTTGTTGGTGTTTATCATGTTAATACCCTTAATGCAGCATTTTTTTATGGTTTTTCTTTTCTGGTCGGAAGGTACTTTACAGGATATAATATTGATTTTGCTTTTCCTGAAGAACTTAGTTTTAAAGCAGTTATGCAAAGTTTCAGCAGCAGTTATGAAGTATTTATGTCTTTATTAGTTGGTGGAATAGTTATAGGTATACCCTTATCATTCATTGCGTTTAAATTTATCTTTAGTTTATTACAGGAGCAAAAATCTATTGTTATCAACAAAGGCAGTTATGCATTAATAACCGGTGCCAGCAAAGGATTAGGATATTATATTGCCATAGAATTAGCTAAACGCAATATTAATCTTTTGCTTGTGAGTCTGAAAAATGAGGATTTAGCTGGTTTTTCTGATGAGTTAAAACGTAAATATGCAATTGATGTTCAGTATTCAGAACTTGATTTAGCTGAAAATGAAAGTGTTTATAAAATTGCAGATTGGGCAAAAAATTTTCCGGTAAGTACATTAATTAATAATGTTGGAATAGGTGGTACAAAAGCATTTGAAACTGTCAGCTCTGAATACCTCGAACGAATCATTCAAATCAATATCAGGTCAACTTCTGTATTAACAAGTTTAATGTTACCAACTATCAAATCTCAACCATTAGGTTATATTCTCAATGTTGCAAGTATGGCTTCATTTAGTCCAATTGCCTACAAAACCGTTTATCCTGCTTCAAAAGCATTCATCTGGAACTTTTCACGCTGTTTGTATGAAGAAATGAAGAAAACCAATGTTTTTGTAAGTGTGATTCATCCTGGACCAATGAAAACAAATCCTGATGTTAGCAAAAGGATAGAAAAACAAGGCTTTTTAGGGAAATTTGGATTATTAGATACTCAAAAAATTGCAGAAATTGCAGTTCGTCAGCTTTACAGACGTGATAGTTTAGTGATACCAGGATTGCTAAATAAAATTAATTGGTTAATGATTCAAATAATTCCGGTTTGGTTACGTCTAATATTCTTATCCAGAATTGTCAAGCGTGAACTTTTTTATCAAACTGAAATTTCAACTGCAAAAAACAATTAATATTGTTGTTGATGAAAAAAGTACTAGTTACCGGTGCAAACGGATTTCTGGCTTCAAATGTTATTGAAGAACTGAATAAACGTAACTTTGAAATACGAGCCATGCTCAGAACAAATGCTGATAAAACATCATTGGAAGGATTAAAATACGAGTTATTTTTGGGTGAAATTTGTCAGAAAGCAGATGTCTTCAAAGCAGTTGAAAATATGGATTTCGTAATACATGTTGCTGCAAATACTTCACACATCAGGTCAGATTATCGTTCGATATTAAAAGCAAATTATCTGGCAACTTCGTTCATACTTGAGGCTTGTATTTTTTATAATATCAAAAAGCTGATTTTTGTAAGTACAGCCAATACTATTGCTTATGGTTCAAAACAAAATCCCGGTACTGAATTAAATGAAGTTTCTCCCTTATTTTATCGCTCTATGTATGCCCGTAGCAAGTTTTTAGCAGAAAGAATGATTATTAATGCTGCAAAAAGTAATAAATTGAATGCTTTGATTGTAAATCCAACATTTATGTTAGGCCCTAAAGATTCAAAACCAAGCAGCGGAAAAATTATCAAAATGTATCGGGGAAAAAAATTTGTTTTTATTACCAAAGGAGGTAAAAATTTTATTCATGTAAAAGATGCAGCAAATGCTGTTTGTAATGCCATTGAACAGGGAAGGAGTGGAGAACGCTATTTGTTAGGCAATGAAAACTTAACATACAAAGAATTCATTGATATACTGGCTAAAATCGAAAATCGGGAAAAAAGAGTATTTATTTTGCCTGAATTTTTAATTCGTTTTATTGGTTTTTGGGGGAATATTTTAAATTTCACAGGAATTAAATCAGGAGTCAATGGATTAAACATGAAATTGATATCTGTAGGAAATTACTATAGTTTCGAAAAAGCAATAAAAGAGCTATCATTGCCCCAAAGCCCGGTTTATCATGCCATTTCAGATGCTATTGAATGGTTTGAATGTCATAGGAAATAACTTTTTCCACCTTATTTTTCTTTAAATACTGCCTGATAATCAATTGAATATCCCTATTATCCTTTTTAATAGTAATACATTGATTCAATGATTCAAGTTGACCGTTAAAGGTTTCTGTATCAATAAATCCAAAGCCCATGTATTTGCCGTTACAAATATTTACAACGCTTTTTTCGTGAATATTTCTGCCTCTGTCAATGATATAATAACATTGATTCTCACTGTCGAAATGCTCTACTACTTTTAATGCTCTGGAATTATAACTCTCCTGATTTTCAATTCCTGTGCATGCGCCTAAACACTTATGAATACTGTACTCAAAACAAGCACCGCTATTTGGATAAAGTCCGCACAACTTCTGACATAAATTATGTTGCTTTTGTAAGTTTTCAATACATGATTTTGCAGTTAATTTTGAACTGAAAACAGCTAATGGAATATCTTTCCGGCTTGTTTTATCAATGATGAAATTAATATACCCGTTCTTATCATAATAAAAATACAAACCATTAGTAAACATTGTTCTTCTTTGCTGGCGGTTAAAAAGAGGTTTATTTTTTTTAATTTCTTCCGATTCAAGCAATAAAGCAATCAGCTCACTTCCGGTTATTTCATAATGAACATCAACAATATGCTGACGCATTTCATTCATGCTGATGTTTTTGCTTTTCTGCAAATGCTGAATTACCCGCTTCCTGATATTCAGGCTTTTGCCAATATAAATCAGTTCATTTTGTGAATTAAACAAGTAATACACGCCTGTAGAATCAGGTAAAAGCTCTATTTTTTCTTTTTTTAATTCAGGATGAAGGTCTTTAAAGGGTATCGCAGAAATATCAGAAAAGCTAAGTCCTGATTGCCCTTCAATCTTAATTAATCTTTCAAAAAGAAGGGTTGTAGCATAAGCATCACCCTGTGCTCTGTGGCGATTATTATTGATTATACCTAGTGATTTACAAATGTTTCCCAAGCTGTAAGATGGCAATCCGGGAATAATTTTCTTTGATAATTTTACAGTGCAAAGAGTTTTTCTGGTAAAGTCATAACCCAAATGCTGAAATTCTGCTCTGACAAAATTGTAATCAAAGTTGACATTATGACCAACAAATATTTTGTCCTTGGTTAATTCAACAATTTTTTTGGCAATCTGATAAAATTTAGGAGCATTTTCGAGCATACTGTTAGTAATGCCTGTTAATGCAGTTATTTGGGGAGAAATCAATCGTTCAGGATTTATTAATGTAGTAAAGTGATCAATTATTGAATTTCCATCAAAAACATAAATTGCAATTTCTGTAATTCTTTCCCATCTGGGATTTAAGCCTGTGGTTTCAATATCAATTACTACATACATAAGTACAAAGATATTTTTAATTGCAGATGTGAAATAAATATTCTTATACACACTGCTATTTATCAATTAAAACTCAGAATTTTAAGTTATTTGTAATTTTGCACACTATTAAAATGCAAAAAATTCCTTAATCTGCAATAAAAACAGAATGGAAGAAACATCAGTAAAAAAATTAGACATTCAATCTGTAATAGAAAGGAGTGTAAGCGCAGCTGAAACTTTCAGTCATTATAATCAAACTCAAACAGATGAAATTGTTGAAGCAGTGTACAGGGCTGCATTTAACTCACGTATTCATTTGGCTAAAATGGCACATCAGGAAACCGGTATTGGAAAATGGATGGATAAAGCCAGAAAAAACACAATAGCAACCCGATTTGTTTATGAAGATATCCGAAAAACACCAACTGCTGGTATTATCAGTGAAAATGAGTATATTATTGAAATTGCCCGACCACTGGGAACCATATTTGCCATTACACCCATCACCAACCCGACAAGCACAGTTTTATTTAAAATATTAATTGCACTCAAAACACGTAACTCAATCATAATCAGACCACACGGTGCAGCAAAAAAAAGTTCATGCGAAGCTGCAAAAATATGTTATGAAGCTGCCTTGAAAGCTGGTGCACCAAAAGATTGTATTCAGTGGATATATCGTTCAACACAGGATGAAACACTGGAAATGATGTCGCATCCCAAAATTTCATTAATTCTGGCTACCGGTTCGGTAAGTTTGGTCAGAGCTGCATATCGTTCCGGTAATCCTGCTATTGGGGTAGGACCAGGCAATGTCCCTGTTTATATTGGCAAATCTGCTAATGTTCAGTTTGCTGTTGAACAAATATTACATTCCAAAACCTTTGATAACGGAACTATATGTGCCAGCGAACAGGCAATAGTAGTCAGCAGCAATAATGCAAATGAAGTAAGGGAAGAATTCAAATGGCAAAAAGCTTACTTTCTTAATGAAGAAGAAAAAAACAAACTTTCAAAAATTGCCATTAACAAATCTGAAAAAGTAATGAACGCAGCTGTAATTGGTCAACCAGCTCCTTATATTGCCCAATTGGCTGGTTTCAGTGTTCCTGACGATACTTCAGTTCTGATTGCTGAATATCAAAAACATGAATTTGGTATTGAATATCCACTTTCATTAGAAATTCTGGCACCTATACTTGCTTTCTATGAAGTTGATAATTTTAAAGATGGGATTGAAATGTGCAGAAAAATAAACAGACTGGGAGGATTAGGGCATACGGTGAGTATTTTTTCTACTGATGAAGAAAAAATAAAAGAATTCTCAAATATCATGAATGCTGGCAGAATATTAGTGAATACACCTGCTTCACAAGGTGCATTAGGTGGTACTTTTAACATGTTGCAGCCTTCAATGACACTTGCCTGTGGTAGTGGAGGTAAAAATATTACTACCGACAACATTAGCATTCAGCATTTAATGAATATCCAAAGGATAGCCAAAAGGAGAGTAAACAGTTGTATTACCTGCAAGCATTTATCTTGTAGTGATGAAAGTGTTGATGCTGAAAAAATACAAGTAATTTGTGAAAAACAGTTCTGAAAACTTATTAATGCTTCTTTAAAAAGGCATTCTGTAAACAACAACGTTTACATTCATTCCGGCTCCAACCGATGCCAGTACAATATAATCACCCTGATTCAATACATGACCATTGAGTTTGTTTTTTAAAATCATATCGAACAATATGGGTATGGTAGCTACTGAATTGTTGCCTAATTTATTAATAGTCATTGGCATAATTCCTTTTGGAATCTCACTGATATTAAACAATTTAAACAATCGGGTAAGAATTGCTTCATTCATTTTGGCATTTGCCTGATGAACCAGAATTTTTTTAACATCCTGAGCCAATATTCCTGCTTTTGCAACACAGTCTTTAACCATTTGAGGCACTGTATTCAATGCATATTCATACAATTTACGACCGTTCATTTTCAGAAAAATATCAGTTTCTCTGAAACCAGGTTTAAAAGATTTACCCATTGACAATAAATTACTATATTGAACAGCATCAGACCTCACACTATGAGTTATTATTCCCTGTTCAGTATCATTTTCGTGGCCTTCAAATATAGTTGCTCCGGCACCATCACTGTAAAGCATACTGTCAATATCATGAGGATCGCTTACTCGTGATAAAGTTTCTGCACCGATTACCATGATTCTTTTGGCATCACCAGATTTAATGAAATAATTGGCATGAATAACTGCCTGTAACCAGCCAGGACAACCAAAAGGAAGGTCATAAGCAACGGTAAAAGGATTTTTTATTCCTAATTTTGCTTTGATTCGTGCTGCAATTGATGGTACAAAATCACTTTTAGGGTTTTCCTTTTTAACATCACCAAAATTATGGGCAACAATAATATAATCTAAGGTTTCCCTATCGGTATTACTCGAGTTTAATGCATCTTCGGCTGCAAAATAACCTATATCAGATGTAACATATTCATCGTCAATATAGCGTCTTTCTTCGATTTCAGTAATTTCAAAAAATTTGCTAATAATTTCTTCTCCTACTTTTTCAATTCTTTCACCATTTGAATTATAAAATTCGTTATTAATAAATTCTGAATTTTTAACCACACGTTCGGGAAGATAAGCCCCGGTACCTGAAACAACGCAATTAATCTTTTTTCCCATTTATTCCTTTATAAATACTTATTACTGAATAGTATGAAATTATTAAAATCATTAAATTTATGCCTGATATAACTTTTTATCAGACGGCAAAGGTATATAATAATTTTTATGAAGGTCTTTTTTTTTTGCAATTTGGCATCAAAAACAATTGATAAAAATTAATGCTTTTTAAAACTACATTCTTTTTGTTTTATTCAAAAGAATTTCAAGCTGAATTAATTTCGATTTAGTAATACTAATTTCAAAATTACATTCCTTTTCGAATGAAGAATTACTGATCACAGCATTGAGTTTCTTCAGTTCATCCATTATTTCGTTATAGAAATTAAAATTTACAGAGAACTGATAACTGATATGTTCTTCAATATCAATAAAATCTGACGCTAAGAGTGCATTTTCGGCAGCAGTTGAATAGGCACGTATCAAACCACCTTTGCCCAGTTTAACACCTCCGAAATATCTGACAACAGCAACAAGTACCTGAGTTAATTCATATTTATTAATTTGTTGCAAAATAGGAGTTCCTGCAGTGTAGGAGGGTTCTCCATCATCGGAAGCCCGTTCGGTGAATTTTTCAAATCCTGTTTTATAAGCAAAACAAACATGATTCGCTTTGAAATGCAGTTTTCTTAAATCATTTAGTTTAATTAAAGCAGATTGTTCGTCAGTAATATTAAAGGCTGATGCAATAAATCTGCTGCCTTTTTCTTTGTATTCAAAAACGCCTGTATCCTTAATTGTTTTATAAATCGTCATACAACAAAAGTAGTAAAAAAATATTGTGGAAAAAAAAGTAAGATTTTTGCAAAAAATAAATATTTTTGCACCTCTTTATATGAAGGCTAATATTAAAAATATTGCGTTTTTTGTAAGCATTTTCTGGTTGACAACTGCGTGCAGTCCATTTCAGAAGATACTTAAAAGCGATGATGTTCAGCTTAAATACTCTACAGCCAAAGATTTATTTGACAAAGAAGAATATCAGAAAGCAGTTTTATTGCTGGAAGATGTGCTTCCTTATTTCAGAGTGTCAACAGAAGCTGAATTAATTACTTATATGCATGCATACTGCCATTTTGCGATGGGAAATTTCACCATTGCTGCCGGCCGGTTTAAACTGCTTTATCATACATATCCTTTCGGAAAATATGCTGAACAAAGCCTTTTCAACTACGCTTACTGTGCATACATGGAATCGCCACCGATTTATTTAGACCAATCGCCAACACGAATTGCAATTGAATCATTTCAGTATTTTATTGACAGGTTTCCTTCCAGCGACAAGATTGAAGAATGTAATAAATACATTGATGAAATGTACGTTAAAATTGAGCAAAAGCAAATTTCAATAGCCAAATTGTATTACCAACTGGAAGATTACAGGTCAGCCATATACACACTGTCAAGAGTACTTGAAGATTATCCTTTGACCGATACTAAAGCAGAAATTAGCTTTATGGCTATTGATGCATATTACAAACTTGCTTTAAACAGTATTGAATCAAAGAAATTACAACGATTTGAAGAAACTGCTGCATTTTACCAAAGCAACAAAGAAAAAATGGAGAATACTAAGTATGCTCAGCAGTCATTAAATATATATAATCAGGCATTAACTCAAATTCAAAAAATTAAGAATAAACCATGATGAAGTCCCAGAATACAAATTTATCATCTATTCCTCGCGATATGAAAAGAATTACTGAAACTACAGGTAATGTTTATAAAAGTTTGGTCGTTATCAGTAAACGTGCATTGCAATTGTCAATTACCGAGAAAGCTCAGATTACTGAAAAACTCGCTGAATTTGCTCCACGTACCGACACTCTCGAAGAGGTTTTTGATAACAGAGAACAAATGGAAATTTCAGCTCATTTTGAAAGACAACCAAAACCTACTCTCGTAGCGATTGAAGAGTTTTTAGATAACAAAGTTTATTTCAGAACCCCTGAAATAGATCCTTCTGAAAATCAGGAATGATTAAACACAAAAAGATACTATTAGGTGTTTGTGGCGGAATAGCTGCCTACAAATCAGCCTATATTATCAGATTACTTATAAAATCGGGTGCTGAAGTAAAGGTTATTCAAACACCTGACAGTAAAAATTTTATCGCACCTTTGACTTTTGCAACACTGTCGAAAAACCCTGTATTTTGCGAATCTCACAATCCGGAAACTGGCGAATGGTACAGTCATATTGAATTAGCCGAATGGTCAGATGCGATGCTGATAGCTCCCGCAACAGCCAACACTATGTCGAAAATGGTTGCAGGAATGGCCGACAATCTATTATTAACAACTTATTTATCGGCAGTTTGCCCTATTGTTATTGCTCCGGCAATGGACTTAAACATGTATAAACATCCGGCCACTGTGCAGAATATGGAAATTTTGAAAAAAAGAGGCCATCAAATCATTGCAGCACAAGAAGGCGAACTCGCCAGCGGCTTATGCGGTGAGGGAAGAATGGCTGAACCGGAAGATATTGTTGTTTTCCTGAATAAAATTTTCAAATGAGTTGATGAATTCATTTTTCAGGAATAAAAAAATACTCATTACAGCAGGTCCTACTTATGAACCTATTGATCCTGTTCGTTTTATCGGCAACAGGTCAAGTGGTAAAATGGGATATGCCATTGCCAGTGAGCTGGCAGAAAGAGGGGCAGAGGTAATATTGGTTTCGGGGCCGGTTCAAATCAGTATAGAACACAGCAACATTGAGCTCATTAAAGTATCAACTGCTGAAGAAATGTTTAACATGTGTCAGAAATATTTCCATCAGACCGATATTGCCATTTTAGCCGCTGCTGTAGCTGATTACAAGCCAGTGAATGTTTTTACATCTAAAATGAAAAAAACAGACAATCATATGACTATTGAGCTCGAAAAAACAAAAGATATTTTATTCTCTTTAGGTCAGGTTAAAAGCGAAAATCAACTATTAATAGGCTTTAGTCTCGAAACCGATAATGAATTGGAAAACAGCAGAAAAAAACTTTTCGGTAAAAACTGCGATTTTATTGTGATGAATTCATTGCGTGAAAAAGGAGCGAGCTTTGGTACAGACACCAATAAAATAACCATTTTGGATAAATCAGGCAGTATTGTTGATTTTCCGGTGAAAAATAAAACCGAAGTTGCAAGCGATATTTGCAATTATATCATTAGTTATTTCGAAAAAATGAATAATTCGTAGTACATTTGTGCAATAAAATTCTATTTATGAGCAAACTTTTTTCAAATAAGTATAAAATAATCTGGTTGACTTTTGTTGTCATTATGCCATTTGTTTTCTCCTCATGTTTTTTTGCAAATTATCCGGAAAGAGTAAATACATCTTTTGCGTATAATACTTTTTACAAAAACTTAAATCCCGGTGTAAACGATACAGTTGTATTTACGCTACGTTTAAGCGATTCCAGCAGTTTAAATGAGTATAAAACAATTGGAAAAACCAAAATTACCGATATTCAGATTATGTTTAACTATTATTCCGGAATAGAAAAACCTGTTTACTTCGGAAAGCTATATTATTCAGATACTGCATCCAATAATCTGATATTGATTGATGATGAAGTTACTGCCGGTATTGCAGGTAGTTATAATTATTATAATAGCATTGTTTGGGATAATGATAAATCTGACAATTTACATGAAATTCTTTATCGCGATAAGGTTGTGAAGTTTTATTTTATTGGAAGCCCTACGCATGCAGTTATTACTTCTTATTTTTATGTGCTTTTTGAAATCAAGGCTACAGTATATCCAAATGTCTAGAATTCACTAAGAATTGGTTTTGATTCGATAGAGTGAACCATCAATAACTTTCGCTGCATTTTCCACATCCAGATGATGATTTAAAAAAGAATTGATTTGCTCTAAAACCGGGTAGGGGTCTTTTACAATTTTAGAATAATCAACATAAATTAAGTCAATATTGGGTTCTTTGGTTTGCCAGACCTGTACTTTTTCAAGTTCTTTTTCAAAGGATTGTGCTATCACCAAAGGATAAGTTTCGCTGCTTCTGCCCAACATTTTTTGCTGCGAAGAAACGACTTCATATATGTCTCTTTGCATAAAAATTACTTTATAGTTATACTCAGGTGGTAAAAAGCGCAACAAATGAGCAATTACTTTAACTGCTTTATCTTTTGCTTCGGCCAACCATGCAGTTTCTTTTACCAGCGATTTAACCTTTTCGTACTCGTAATATCCCTTTGGATTGCTGTTATCAGCCATTCTGATATTGTCGGTTAAAACTGCGATACCTCCGGCTTGCAGTATTTGCATCATCATACTGGTTCCTGACCTTGGCAATCCCGAAACAATAATAACTTCCCCTTTCATATAATTCATTAATAATGAGTCAATAACACTATTTTTCTTTGAATCTTTAATTTTAATAGTATAAATCTTCTTCAGCCATTGAGCCGACTTGATTAGTTTCGGATTCATTATCAGACTGATTTCAAATGCCTCTGCCGATTCTTTATATTTTTTCAGATAAAACAATGCTTCTCCCAAATGATAGTGAGCCTGAGGAAAATGATAAAACAATCCGAGGGCATTCAGAGCACTGTCAGCAGCATTTTCGTAATCGTACTGACGTAAAAAAGCTATTGACAAACCATGCCAGGCAGAAGCATTTTCATCGTCAATATCCAGAATTTTCTCAAAAATATTTTGAGCATCCTTATAACGGAAAAGATTCAGGTAAATCTGACCTAATTCATTGAGCAAGCCGGGCAAAAGTGGCAATCTTTCTTCAGCTTTTTTCAACACCCTTAAAGCGGAATGAATTTTATTCTGGCGTGCTAATAAAACCCCTTCCAGAATATAAATATAGTCTGAATTGATATTCTCTTTACTTTTTAAAAACCTGATATTTTCTTTAGCCATATTAATATCAGAAACACGCAAATAGCATTTTGCCAAATCAAGTATAAAGCGATAATCGTCAGTGTCGGTAAGTTTTAATTCTTCAAGCAATTCAATGGCTTCATTAAATTTTGCTGAACTGGACAAAACCCTCGACAAATTGTATTTCAACTCTTTAACAGCCATTTCACTGGCTTTGTTTTTATCTTCACCCGGGTCGTCAATATAACCCAATTCAACCAATTGTTGCAGAGCAGCTGCTGCATTAATAGTGTTTTCCTGTAAATGGGGTGGATGCATACCAAAATCACCTTCTACATTTTCCCAACTGTCAATATAATTTACCTTCAGCTGATTGTTAAAAGCTGTTGTCAGTACTTTTCCATCCATATCGTGAGCCACAGGAATTCCGTAAAGTGACAAAATGGTAGGGGTTATATCAAGGAGGGAAGCACCATAAACTCTTTCGTCTGACAAAAAATCAGGGCCATTCATACAAATAATACCGAAGGGACGGTGTTCCAGTGCAGGAGCAGCAGGTATTTTGGGTAAACGGGCAGGCAATTGATGTCCGGAATAAAAACCATGGTCAGAAACCAGAACAACAGTTGTATCTTCACCTGCAAGCTTTATTAATCTTTCCAGCATCATATCGTGGAAAATATAAGCACCATCAATCACATTACGGTAAATTTCAAAATCTTCATCGCTGATAAGATCCGATTTCGGAGCCCTGTATTTCATAAAAGCATGTCCAAAATGGTCAATACAGTCGAAATAAACAGCCATAAAATCCCAGCTTGAATTTTCCATGATGTAAGTTGAAACCGACTGAATTGTAGCCGCTTCTGCAATAATTTTGGCAAGAACAGCCAATCGTTGGTCTTTATCCTGGTCAATTTTTTCTGCATGAGGAATAAAAGGCAGGATATGAGCTTCAGTTAATTCTGCCGGATGAATTCTCAGGCTTTTTAACAAATAGGTCATATTGTTGGGAAAAACAGCTCCATCAGTCACATCCCATCTCTTTTTATATGAAATAGTTGCCTTTTGAAAGAAATTTGACACCATTACACCATTAATGGGTTCGGCAGGTTGCGTTGGCCACCAACCTACTACATTGCATTTTAACCCATGATGATGGAGAATGTTCCAGATAGCTTTGCATTTTCGTGATGTGGAGTTGACAGGCCGTACACCACCCTGTGTAGGTTCAGGTTCAATAAAACCGAGTATTCCGTGCTTGTCGGCTTTTTTTCCGGTGGCAATACTTGTCCATAGCATGGGCGAAAGGGGCGGGTCGAGTGTAGCCAGATTGCCAATGACACCTCCGTTGACCAATTTTTCAAGAGCAGGCAAACGTCCTTCATCCAATAATGGATTAATAATTTTCCAATCTGCTGCATCCCAGCCTACTAATAAAACTTTTTTATTCTTTTTCATCATTTGTATTTAGCAGGTCATGATGAGAATTTTGTTTGTTTTTATGATTTAAACGGGTTTTTCTCCAGGCTATAAGTCCTCTGAAACCTAAAGCCAACAAACCCAGTGAACCCTGTGGCTGAACAATTTCACTGTCATTCTTGTTATTAATTTTTGAAACCATTGTAAAAACTGCTTTTAAGTTTCTATTGAGTAAAAATAAAACTCAGGCAATTTAATACTTTGGTATGATTTTTAACAAAAAGGATTTTCTTTTAAACATTAAATAAATAGTAATTATGAAGATTTTATCACGAATAATGATTTTAACCCTCAGTGGTTTTGTATTTTTGACTGCTTGTAACAATCAAAAAAGTGGAAAAGAAGCAGAAGAAGTTGCTTACGATGCCGAATCTGTTGCTTATCCTTTAGATTTAACCAACAGTAAAATGTTTTGGCTTGGCAAGAAAGTTACCGGACAGCACGATGGAACAATTAACGTTTCAACAGGTGAAATTATGGTAAAAAACGACACAGTTACCGGTGGTAATTTTTCGTTTGACATGAACAGTATTGTTGTACTGGACCTGACAGATGAAAAAATGAATGCTAAACTTACAGGACATTTAAAGAGTGCCGACTTTTTTAATGTTGACAGTTTTGCTACAGCTACTTTTGAAATCACCGCTGCAGAAATGATTTCAAATCCTACCGATTCGAACAACTACAACATCAGTGGCAACTTGACCATCAAAGGCATTACCAACAATATCAGTTTTCCGGTTATGGTAGTTGCCAAAGAAGGTATGGTAAACACCAAAGCAACTATAATGATTGACCGCACATTGTGGGATATTCGTTACGGAAGCGGTAAATTTTTCAACAATCTTGGCGACAAAATGATCAACGATGAGTTTGAAGTAAAAATTGATATTCTGGCAAAAAAAGCTAGCGAAGCAGCCCAGAATTAATTTTTTAAAGCTTATTAAATTGTGAAGCCTGGTTAATGCCAGGCTTTTTTTTGTGCCTATGAGTATTAAAAATTGCTCCCCTCAGCGTCTCCTGGTTCCCAATCTGCTATGAAAATCTCATACTATTAAATATAAGGGACGCTGAATTTGCCATTAATGTACTTCTATGTCCCTTTTCTTGGAAAATTTGTATTTGCTTGCAGCTTTATTAGTGAAAAGGAGACACTGAGGGGAGCAAAAAGCTTATTAAAAATAAAAACCCGGTTAAAACCAGGCTTTTATTTTGTGCCGATGACCGGACTCGAACCAGCATGAGCTTAAGCTCACTACGCCCTGAACGTAGCGTGTCTACCAATTTCACCACATCGGCAGGGGCTGCAAAGTTATTACCTTTTTCTTATCAGAAAAAAACTTTATTTAAAATTTTGGTAATCTGTTATGTTCTGTTTTATCTTCGTTTTTTCTTAAGAATTAGCACTAATGACTTCTATGAAAAAAATCAAACTACATTGGCAAATACTGATTGCAATTTTGTTCGGAATTGGATTTGGTTATCTGTTCACCGATAGTGTTAAATATATCACATGGATAGGGGATGTTTTTATCCGTATGCTTAAAATGATAATTATTCCACTAATTTTTTCTTCAATTATTTCAGGAGTATCCAGTATTCAAGGTGGTCGTGAATTTGGCAAACTTACCTTTAAAACCTGGCTATACTATATTTCAAGCAGTCTGGCTGCTATTCTTACAGGTTTAGTTCTTGTTAATTTGATCCAACCAGGGGTTGGTGCGCAAATAGGTTTTACTGAAGATGTCTCAAAATTCAAGTCGAATAATTCATCCTTCTCCGATATTTTGATGAACATAATTCCTACTAATATTTTAAAAGCATCTGTGGAGGAACAAATGCTTTCTCTCATCTTTTTTGCTATGTTTATTGGTTTCTTCATTAATAGGATACCAAATGAACATTATAGAAACCTTTTAAAAGATTTTGCCAATGCAACTTTTGAACTGATGATGAAAATTACACGTTTTATCATTAAAATTACACCTTTTGGTGTTTTTGCTATATTAGCCGGAATAGTAGCTAAAAATGTTGACAATCTGTACGAAATTTTCAGTCGTTTGGGTTTATATTCGGTAACAGTTTTAGGTGCTTTAGCTTTTCATTTTCTGATTACTTTACCACTTTATTTAAGGCTATTCGGAAAAGTTAAACCATACCATCATATCAAATCTCTATCATCAGCATTGTTAACAGCTTTTTCTACCTGTTCATCCAGTGCTACCTTACCGGTTACAATGGACAATTTGCGTAAAAACAGTGGTGTCAGCAACAAAATCACCAGTTTTGTGATGCCTTTAGGTGCCACTGTCAATATGGATGGAACTGCATTGTATGAGTGTGTTGCTGCCATTTTTATTGCTCAGGCTTATGGAATAGAATTGAGTGTTATGGAGCAAATAATAATTGTACTTACTTCATTACTTGCTTCAATTGGTGCTGCCGGAATTCCTATGGCCGGCTTTTTTATGTTAACCATCATTCTCAATGCTGTTGGCTTGCCATTAGAAGGAGTGGGGCTTATTTTAGCAGTTGACCGTATTTTAGATATGTTCCGCACTTGTACCAATACATTTTCTGATTCGGTTGGCACAGTAATCATTGCCAATAGTGAGGGAGAAAAGCTTAAAGATTCGATTTACGGGTTTAAAGACATTGGTTTAACTGATAATGAAGAAGATTGAGTTATACTGTTGTTCCTGCATTTTTGAATTAATATTTTTATCCATTATTAAATGATTTTTCAGCAAATGATTTTTTTTGCATTTAGTTTGCTTTTATCAACATCTTGTTCAGACCTTAATTAATTAATAATCATCAATTCAGTTATCTTTGCACCTTAATTTTTTTCGAATGAAATTCATAATCAGCCTTATTTTAATCACTTTTGCATTAAATCTTAATAGTTTTGCACAACAAAGCAACAAACATTTTTGTGGCAGCGATATTTATCACGAACAACTATTTAAGGAAAATCCTGGCCTTAAAGAACAAATTCAGATAGAAAACCTGACAAGAGATTTGACCCCTTACAGAATTCAAAAGCGGGAGAGTGTCAGGGTCATTCCTGTTGTATTTCATATAATTCATCAGGGTGGGGCCGAAAACATTTCAGATGCCGATATACAGGGAGTTTTAAAACGCATTAATGAAGATTTTCGTAAATTAAATCCTGATACTTCCGAAATCAGACAGATATTTAAAGCACGAACAACCGATATGAACATTGAATTCAGATTGGCCAAAATTGACCCCTATGGTAAATGTACCAATGGAATTCAACGTATTTACAGCACTCTGACTGAGAATGCCAGAGATAATGTAAAAAACCTTAAAGATGAAAATACTAACCCCATTGCATGGGACAATTTGAAATACCTGAATGTTTATGTGGTAAAAAGCATTTACAATTATTCAGGAGTAGGAGTAATTTTAGGTTATTCCTATTACCCGCAAATAGCCCTTTCCGACCCTAAAAAGGATGGTATTGTTATCAGGGCTGATGTTACCAATTACAACGGGAGAACACTTACTCATGAATTAGGTCATTATTTTGGTTTACCACATACCTTTCAGGATGGTTGTGGCAGCGATTGTAAAACAACCGGAGATTTGATTTGTGATACACCTCCTGTTTTGGAAGACACTTATGGATGCGATAAAACAAAAAATTCATGTAACAGTGATGTACCTGACGAACCGGATATGGCTGAAAATCACATGGATTACACCAATTGCCGGGTAATGTTCACCAAAGGTCAAAAAGAAGTGGTTGATTATTATTTAAATTCACAATACAGAAATAACTTATTCAAATCAAGCAACCTTACAGCCACAGGCACCGACAATGCAACAAATATAAGCTGCAAACCTGTCGCAAATTTTGAATTAAAATATTATGCTTATTGCAGTGGTTCTCCCGTAACATTTACTGATAAATCGTTAGGGCCAGACAATATGCAATATAAATGGTATTTACCTGGTTCTACCAATGAGGTTTTTATTGGTAAAAATCCTTCTGTTACTTACTATTTCGGTGGAAAATACAATGTGAAACTGGTTGTTAAATCAGCATCAGGTTCCGATAGTATGGTAAAAGATAATTATATTTTTGTGTATCCTGAAACCGGTGAAGATGTAACTTTTGAAGAAAAGTTTGAAGAAAGCAGCTTTAAAAGCAATTATTGGTTTATTGAACCTGCACAAAGCAATATTCAGTGGAAAAAGACAAGTGCTGCTGCTTTTGAAGGAAAACAATCGTTTTTGCTGAATAATTTTGCAAATGCTACAGAACGTGAATATTCATTTATAACACCTCCACTGAACTTAAAACAGGTAAATGCGCCATATTTGTTATTTAACTATGCTCATGCCCGAAAAGATGATGCATCGAAAGATATGCTTCGTATTTATGTCAGCACCGATTGTGGTGTAAACTGGTCGTTGCGAGATATAACCAATCATATCAAACTTCCAACCGCAGCAAATTTTGTTGCTAATCAGTTTATTCCTCAGGCAGAAGATTGGAAATATAAATTTGTTGATATTTCTAACTATCAGGGAAAAGAAAATGTTTTGATTAAAATAGCATTGTATGGCAATGGCGGGAACAATTTTTATCTCGATAATTTAAAAATTTACAGCAGTGTTGCAATAAAAGAAGTGAGTGAAAATCAAAATAGTGTACACTTATATCCCAACCCTGCAAATAATCTGTTGAATGTTGATTTCGCTTCAGATAATTATGATGAAGCAACAATTTCGATAAATGATATTAATGGAAAAACATTAAAACAAATAAAGGTTAAAACCAATTATGGAAATAACCATATCGCAATAGATTTAAGCGATATCAGTAATAACGGTTTGTATTTTCTGGTTATAAACAACAGTACAGGAATTCAACGCAAACCATTCAATTTAATCAGGCAATAAAAAAAATTTATGAGTAATAATCTGGTAATTGTAGAGTCACCTGCAAAAGCAAAAACCATTGAAAAGTTTTTAGGAAAAGAATTCAGTGTTAAATCGTGTAATGGTCATGTAAGGGATTTACATCCAAACGAACTTTCGATTGATATTAAGAAGAATTTTGAACCACAATATTTCATTTTACCTGAAAAGAAAAAACTTATTCAGGAGCTGAAAAGTGCAGCAAATAAATGTGAAACAGTTTGGCTTGCCACTGACGAGGACCGCGAGGGAGAAGCTATTTCATGGCATTTATTTCAGGAACTTGGACTTAAAGAAGAACAAACCAAAAGAATTGTATTTCACGAAATCACCAAAAATGCTATTTTAAAAGCGATTGAAACACCTCGATTTCTGGATATAAATCTGGTAAATGCCCAACAGGCACGCAGGGTAATTGATAGAATTGTTGGTTATCAGATATCTCCGGTATTGTGGAAAAAAGTAAAACCATCACTCTCAGCAGGCAGGGTACAATCGGTAGCTGTCAGGCTGATTGTTGAAAGGGAAAGAGAGGTTAACAATTTTGTTACTCAAAACTACTTTAAGGTCTTATCTGATTTTGTAACCTTAGCGGACAAAAACAAAAAAATTAAGGCTGAATTAGTAGAAAAACTTGATAATTTCAATGAAGCAAAAGCATTTTTAACAGAATGTAAAGATTCAATATTTACAGTTGAATCGGTTGAAAAAAAACCAGGGAAAAAATATCCTGCTCCACCATTTACAACATCTACCTTACAACAGGAAGCAAGTAGAAAACTTGGGTTTTCGGTTTCTCAAACCATGCAGATTGCTCAAAAACTCTATGAAGCTGGTCATATTACCTATATGAGAACCGATTCGGTTCGCTTGTCGGATTTGGCTATTGCAACAACAAAAAATGAAATTATCAATCTTTACGGTGAAGAATATGCTCAACCCCGTAATTTTCAAACAAAATCGAAAAGCGCTCAGGAAGCCCACGAGGCAATACGCCCAACCTACATCAATAACCATAAAATCAGTGCGAGTGTACAGGAAAACAAACTTTATGAATTGATATGGAAAAGGACCTTAGCTTCGCAAATGTCTGACGCTCAGGTAGAAAAAACGACTGTAAAAATAAATATTTCGAAAAGTAACAGGTTCTTTTCAGCATTTGGAGAAGTGATACTTTTTGATGGATTTTTAAAACTCTATATTGAATCGGTTGATGAAGAACCCGGTGAAAGCAGTGAAAATTTGTTACCGGCATTGATTGAAGGAGAAAAACTGGAACTTATTATTGCTAATGCTACCGAACGTTTTACAAGACCTCCGATGAGATTTACAGAAGCTTCTCTGGTTAAGAAGTTAGAAGAACTGGGAATTGGCCGACCTTCAACCTATGCACCAACCATTTCCACAATTATGAGGCGCGATTATGTAATTAAAGGTAATATTCAGGGAAAAGAGAGAAATTTCAGTCAAATTACCTTAAAAAATAGTAAGATTACAGAAGAGACCAAAACGGAGATCTATGGACTTGATAAAGGCAAATTGTTGCCATCAACCACCGGTGTACTTGTTACCGATTTTCTGGTCAGCTATTTCGAAAAAATATTAGATTATAACTTCACAGCTACTATTGAAGACGATTTTGACCGCATTGCAGAAGGCGATTATGAGTGGGATAAAATGGTTCAAATTTTTTACACAGATTTTACTCCCGTACTTCAAACTGCCGAAAAAGCACTTTACAAAACTTCTTTTGAACGTTTAATTGGTGTTGACCCCAAAACAGGTAAAAATGTCTATGCAAAATTGGGTAAATGGGGTCCTTTTGTTCAGCTTGGAGAAACAACAGAAAACGAAAAAGCCAAAAATGCCAAATTGAAAAAAGGCCAGCTTCCGGAGCACATAACTATCGAAGAAGCACTTGAATTGTTCAGAATACCGCGTGTTTTGGGCCAGTACGACAATAAAGATGTTACAGTCAATATTGGGAAATTCGGACCTTACCTCGAATGCGGTGGAAAGAATTTTGCACTGCCACGCAAATTCGACCCATATACGATAGAGCTTCATGAAACCTTTGAAATTATTAAGGCAAAACTTGAAGCCGATGCGAATAAAAGTAGCCAGCATTTTATTGTTGATGGTGATGAACTGAGGGTTTTACGCGGCAAGTTCGGACCTTATATTTCGTACAGAAAGAGCAATTACAAAATTCCTAAAGGAACAGATATTCAAAGCCTTGATGTGGATGCATGTTTAGCTATAATTAAAAAACATAGCGAAACTGAAAAATCAAAAGCCTGACAAGCCTGAATTTTCTTAGCTGTTATATAAATTATCGTATCTTTATACTTTGATTTTACAGCCTTTTTAATGTTGTTTTTAATGATTTTTTTACAATTGCATTTTTATTTTCTTTTATGATGAATTTCTCTGTCAGATTTCAATTTATAAGCCTGTTTTTATTTCTGATTGCTTTTTTGTCAGGGAATATTGCATTTTCGCAAATGAAAGGGCTTTATACAGTTGGTCAAAACAGTACTGATTCTTTTTCTACGCTGAATAATGCCATTGCTGCACTCAAACAAAAAGGGATAAGTGGCCAGGTAGTAGTTAAAATCAGAGGAGGTGTTTACAATGAGCAAGTGATTTTTCCTTACATCAATGGTGTTTCTTCGACAAATCAGATTGTCTTTGAAGCCTTTGATACTTCTGCAGTTGAAATAAAATTCACGCCATTAACACTCACTACCAACTACCTGATTAAGCTTGACAGTGCCTCTCATCTGGTATTCAGAAATATAACATTCAAAAATACTTCCTCCCAATTTGCCAGAATTATTCACTTTATAAACAACAATAACAACATCCGCTTTACGAACAACATCTTTTACGGTGTAAAAATAAATTCTGCTGATGATAAATTTTCAATAGTTTATTCATCTTTGAGCCACGATACTATGCTTGTTTTCGATTCCAATGAATTCTATTTTGGAAGCGATGCAATTTTTATCAGCGGGCAGAGCAATTATGCTACGATGAACAAAATTTCAGCAAATAGTTTCCTCAATAATTATGGCTCTGCCATTAGTATATCCTTACAAAATGGCATTGAAATTACAAACAATACTATTGTCAGCAACACATCTCATACACAGTTTATAGGTATTGAACTGGGAAACTGTAAAGGAGAAAACATTATAAATGCCAATAAAATTTCATTTTCAGCAAATGGTTTTTGTGTATTACTCAACAGAGTTCACTCCGAAAAAGGTAAAGAAACCATGGTATCGAACAATTTTGTGCATTCAGGCGGAAATGCTGCTGCTATTGGTTTTTTTATTGAAACATGCAGTTTTATTAATATTTATTTCAACAGCATTCATGTTAGCAGTAAAACCATTACCAGTGCCGGAAGGTGTATTAATATTCAAAATAGTAGCGGTTACTGCGGAAACCTGAACATCAAAAACAATATCATTGCTAATAAAGGCTTGGGATACGGACTCATTACATTTACAACCGACACCATAGTGTCTGACTATAATTGTTATTACACGCCCAACGGATATCTTGGCTATTGGAATGGTTATCCGACCAACACCTTGTCAACTTTCACCTTTTACAGCAAACAAGACACTCATTCACTTGTAACCAACCCATTGTACCAAAGTGAAAGCGATTTACATACCGGCAATGCAGGGCTTTATCAAAAAGGAAAGCCTTTAAAAAATGTAAGTTTCGATATTGACTTTGAAAAAAGAGATAGCATAAGCCCCACAATAGGAGCCGATGAGCTTATTTATTACAAAAATGACATATCTATTTCTTCTTTTGCTGCTGGAATTTATCCCTGCCTGAATGACAGTATTAATCTGATGATGGAGGTAAAAAATGCCGGTACAGATACAATATTTTCATTTTATTCATTGCTAATTATTGACAACCAACTGATTGATAGTATTTACCGCAAAGAAACTATTCCTCCTGCTCAAAGCAAGCATTTATCGTGTGGTTCTTTTAAGTTTAAAAGCAATAAGCCCTACAAAGTAGAATTAAAAGTACTGAACCCCAATAATCAAACCGACAATTTTTTAAGCAATAATTATGTTGGTAAATGGATTTATAAAGCCATGAAAGATACCTTTATTGTTGATTTAAATAATACAGGACATTATACTTCTTTAAGCAGTGCATTTTCAGACCTTTTACAAAGGGGAATTTGCGGAAATACTACCATTTTAATCAAAGCAGGAACTTATACCGAACAGTTAAATCTGTTGGAAATTCCAGGTTCAGGTGCTTTAAATAAAATATTTGTCAAAGGGCTTAATATAGGTTCCGATTCGGTTTTTATTAAATTCGGAGCTGTTAACTGGTATGCAAATTATGTTATGCTTCTCGGAGCTTCTAACATACAGTTTGAAAATATAACTTTTATTGCCGATGGCAACACTTATGGAAAAATAGTTGAACTAACTGGAAATGTTCACAATGTTTCATTTGTAAATAACCGCTTCTTAGGCAGAAATGTGGCTTCATTATCTGGCGAATTTAATTTAGTTTCGTCAGCAAACGACAATTATCCCGATTCTAACATAACATTTTCAGGCAATCTGTTCAGATATGGCTCAATGGCTGTATGGTTTAATGCTAATAATTTAAAACCTGATAAAAAAATAAGTTTAATCAACAATCATTTTATCAATCAAAGTTATTATGCAGTATCAACCAATTACACCAACGATATTGTCATCACTAACAACAATCTCCTGAACGAAAACACAAGTTCATTTTTTATTGGATTTTATTTGAACAATTGTTTTGGCAAACAAATTATTACATCAAACAAACTCAATATTAATGAGGGGAGAGCAGGAATTAATTTTTTCATGTGCAACTCAAGCATTGGTAATGAAAGCCTTATCTCCAATAATTTTATCAGCATGAAAGGAGTTAATAACAGTTCCAAAGCCTTGCTGATTGAGCATTCGTCACGTATAAAAGTTTTTCATAATTCACTTTTACAGGCAAATAAATACTCTTCTGCATATACTTTAGAAATCAATTCTGCCAGTTCCTTTATTACACTTTACAACAACATTTTTGTCAATTCAGGCGGCTCAGGTGTGTTTTATACTTACACGGTTAATAACATCCTTTCGGATTATAACCTTTTATATACTTCAGGTGGACCAATGGGTTACTGGTCAGGCATCAGAGCAAACTTTGCGGCCTGGGTCAGCGGAAGCAATCAGGACAAAAACTCACTCAATGCGATACCTTATTTTGTTTCTGAAAATGATTTACATAATCAAACTCTGGAAACCGATTCAGCCGGAATACCACTTAATCTTATTCCTTACGATATTGACAATGATTTACGGAATTCTACCCATCCTGATATAGGTGCTGACGAATATAAATTAAGTAATTATGATGCTGCAATACTTGGTTTTCCGTCTTTTGAATCTAAAAACTGTGATGGATTCAGAGCAATTACTGTAAATATTCAAAACAAGGGAAAACAACCATTAAAAAGTGTCAAAATTGAATGGCAGATAAACAATCTCAAATTTGATACGACTATCCAGTTTTCAAAAATACCTTACTATACCAAACAAACTGTTTTACTTGGTTTTTATAACTTCTCAGCCGATTCTGTATATCAGTTAAAAGCTTTTATCTCAAATCCAAGCGGCAAAATAGACGAAGACAGTTCAAATAATAGTTATACATTAAATGAACTGAATCTTATTTCAAGTCCATCAAATCTGAAGGTTACTGATAATATTGCATGCCTGGGTAAAAGCACAGATTTAAAAGCATTTGCTAAAGGTGCAGATAAATATTTCTGGTACGATTCGGTTGTTAGTGGAAAACTAGTTGGTACCGACAGTATTTTTACTACACCAGCTTTAAAAAAGAATAAAACTTATTATGTTTTGGCAGGTAGCCAATTGAAACCAAAGCAAATTTCAACAGAAATGACTAATCAGATAAGCAATCTGACCAATGGCAATATGTTCGACATTGTAACTTTTAATAAAGAAATCTGGATAGACAGTTTAGATGTTCATACTCAATATAATAGTAATTATACCTTTTTTATTTATACAAAAAAGGGCAGCTATTTCGGTTATCAAAGCGATAATTTTTTATGGACACAAATTGATTCTGTTACAGTAAAAGCCAACGGAACAGGCAATTTAACTAGTATTCCCTTAACTCAACCTTATTTAATTCAGGCTAACGATACCATAGGTTTTTATATTACAACATATTCAGTTGCCTACATGAACTATTCAACAACCACAACAACATATTCCGATGCTAACATATCGGTAAGCAACGGAATTGCTCTAGATTACTTGTTTGATGCTGCTTTTATGAGCAATGCGACATGGAATGGCAGGATTTACTATTCATCAGATCCTTATTGTCAAACATCTAAAAAGGCTGTAACAGCATTTGTCAGAGATAAAATCAATATTACCTTGCCACCCGACACTTTTATTTGCATGGGTAATTATTTACTGCTTGATGCAGGCGATCAAAACTCAATAACCTATGTGTGGTTAAATTTAAACACTGGTGATACCATAGGCAGAAGCGATACAATAACAATTTTAAAACCCGGGAAATATAAAGTTTCAGCATTCGATTTATGTGGCAATAGTGCGACTAAAACATTAGAGGTAAAATATGCACTGAGTCCTGAAGCAGATTTTCATGTTAATAGCACTCAGCAATGCATCTCGAATAATAAGTTTGTTTTCACAAATAAGAGTTTTTCGTTAATTGATACGCTTTTTTATCGCTGGTCGGTCAATAAAAAGATTTTTTCAAATGATGTAAATACTAATTTAAGTTTTGACTCTTCCGGAATTTATGATGTTTTACTAACAGCTGTTAGCAGTAAGGGCTGCATTGATACAGCTGTAAAATCCCTCTATGTTTATCCTCAACCTGTTGTTAAATTTAAAACAGACACCAATGAGTATTGTTTGAAAAACAACCAGGTGAAATTCAATAACTTTTCAACTATTGAAAGCGGAAAGCTTAAGTATTTCTGGAGTTTTGATGACAATAAATCTGATACCTCTATAAGTCCCGTGCACCAATTTACGAAAGAAGGGAATTATCAGATTACCTTAAAAGCTGTCTCAGAACAAAATTGCAGCGATAGCTTTTCTTCCAATATAACCATTAAACCTAACCCAAAAGTATTTCTTGGAAATGACACCATTATTTGTGCAGGTAAAGCAATACTTCTCAGTCCAGGTTTTGGCTTTGATAAGTATTTTTGGTCTAACGATTCTACTCAGGAAATTGTCAGGATTGATACATCAGGAATTGGATTAGGTTCAGTCAATATTTGGGTAAGAGTAATTGAAGATGGCTGCGAAAATACAGATACCATTAAAATCACCTTTATTGATTGTTTATCATTAAGCGAGTTTTTGCCCTCATGGTTTGTTATTTATCCGAATCCGGGGAATAATATTATCAACCTTGAAGTTGATGGAAATACCCAGCAAAGTATTGAATCAATAGGCTTATATAGCCTCTCTGGCAAACAAATATTGAAAATAAATCCGCTTGAGCAACATAAAAAACTTAAAATTGACATTCCTCAAAACCTACCTTCAGGCATGTATATACTTGAAATTAGTACACAAAGTACCACTTTCAATACACTTTGGATAAAACAATAAACATCAATGTGAATATCATAATTAGCATTTATTGAATAAAAAATTCACTTTTGTTGAAAAATTTATTCTTGGTTCTAATATGATAATCAATACATCAGCATTATTTGATCTTAAGCAAAAACTTTTCAATCACCCTGAAAAAAGTAATGAAGAGGTAATAACTTCAGAAATTCTGATTGATTTTTTTTCAACCTTAAAACCCGATCAGGTTATTAAAAATATTGGTGGCAATGGGCTTGCATTTGTTTTTAATGGCAAAGAAAAGGGACCCAGAATCATGTTTCGTGCAGAAATGGATGCAATTCCTGTCAACGCTAAAAATGGCAATCAAAGTATTAAACAATATGCACACTTGTGCGGACACGATGGGCACATGACAATTTTGGCTGGATTAGGAAAGTATATTTCAGAAAACAAACTCAATAGAGGAAAAGTCATATTGCTTTATCAACCGGCAGAAGAGATTGGAATTGGTGCAAATAATGTCCTGAACGATGAAAAGTTTAAAGCTATTTCACCCAATTATGTTTTTGGATTTCATAATTTACCCGGATCACCTCTCAACAGTATTATTACAAAAGAAGGAATTTTTAGTGCTGCCTCAGCGGGTTTAAAGCTGAAATTTAATGGAATAGGCATTCATGCTGCTTATGCTCAAAGCGGTATTAATCCGCTCAAAGCAGTTGCGCGGGTAATTCTTGAATTTGAAGAACTGGCCAATAAAGATATTTTCAAAGATTTGTGCAGGATTACATTTATCGGTGTTGATACCGGGGAAATAAACTTTGGGACAAGTCCGGGTGAAGCCAGTTTATATATTACTGTAAGAGCTTTTCGTTCAGACGATTTTGAAATGCTGCTAAAAACACTGGAAAAAACAGCACGCGAAATAGCATCTGATGAAGGTTTAACCTTCAGAATGAGCCTTGAAGATGAATTTGCATCAATTAATAATCATACTGAGTGTGTAAATATTATCAGTCATGCCACTCATCGAAATGGACTTGATTTCGTACAACAGAAAAAACCCAATTTATGGTCGGAAGATTTCAGTCAATTTACTGATAATTATGCAGGTGCCATGTTTTGTTTAGGTGCTGGTGAAAATGCATCTCCGTTGCACACACCGGAATATCATTTTCCTGATGAATTAATTGAAACTGGTGTAAAAATGCTGATTTCTATAATGGATAGAATATTATCAAAATGACATTAAAAGAAATTATAATTAAATGCCGCAGTTACAGACGATTTTATGAAGAAATTAAAATTAAACGTCAGGAACTTGAAGAATTGGTAGAATTGGCAAGTTTTGCTCCTTCAGGAAAAAATATTCAGCACTTTAAATATCATATAGCCTGCAACGATCAACTTTGCGATGAAATATTTGAATGTACCACCTGGGCAGCTTTACTCAAAACCTGGAAAGGACCGGAAAAAGGGGAGAGGCCGGTAGCTTACATCACCTTATTACTTGACACTCAAATCAGTAACAACCAATGGCATGACGAAGGTTTTGCTGCTCAGAATATTTTAATTGGTGCAGTCGAAAAAGGTTATGGAGCTTGTGTAATTGCTGCATTAAACCGGAATAAATTATCTCAGCTACTTCAGCTGCCTGAAAAATTACAGATTGTTTTTACCATTGCATTAGGAAAACCCAAAGAAAAGGTAGTGATTGATTTTATCGAAAATAATGAAAGTACTGATTATTTTAGAGATGAAAACAACGTTCATCATGTACCTAAACGAAAACTAAAAGACATTTTAATAAACTGACATGACTACCTTCAGACAAGAAATGGAAGAAAAATTAAAATTTCCTCCCTTGAAATTAGTTATAAAAGGAATTTGTCAGGAAATAGTTTATGATACTGAAAAAACGAACATTATTATTGATATAGCATTATCCGATATTCAAAAAGCAAACTATCATGCCTGTTGGGTGTTGAACAATCTGGTAAAATTAAAAGATAACAGCGTTTCATTGGATATTGACCGTTTTATTGAAAAACTACCTTGCACAACAAACGACAGCCAGCTGGCAGGAATACTGAATGTACTGTATTACTCCGAATATGATATTAATAAACTGACCGGTAGGATTACCTTTCTTGAAAATTTGCTTTTTACAGAAAAAAAGTAAATGTTTATCAGCCATTATACAATGAAAGTTTTATTAAAAGTTGCCAGGGAAGCGCCACCTTTGCGTGAAGAAATATTAGAAGTTTTTAAATTAGCTTACGAAATATTTGAAATCATTCATTTGAAGAAAAAAGCCATTGAATACAGCAAAATAATCAATAAATTGAATACTTAAGCAGTGTAAGATTTTCTATTAATCTGAAATAAAAAATGCTCTGTTCCGGCAAACCTAAGCAAAAACAGAGCATTCATTCAAATCATTATTTTTGAGCCAGTAATAAACAAACTTCTACTAATCTGATAAACTCAGAGCGATAACCATATTTATCAGTTCCCTTCGATTGAGTGGCAGTTGTTATAACATGCTGGTAATTTGAACTTCCCTTAAAATCAGAATCTCTGAGCAACATACCAAATTCAGCAACTGCTGATGCAAAACGAAAGTTTTCTGATGGAGTATTCCCTTTCTCAGGATCATTTATCAACTTTCGTGTTATCAATTGGCTGACATCAGAATCAGGTTCTTTATAGCGAAGTTTAATAGTTAGAATATCACTGCTTTTTACACTGACATTTTTTTGGTAGATCAAAGGATCAACATCATTGGGGTTTTCGTTACTGCCGGCAGGAATAATTTCATAAAAGGCTGTTACTGTATGCCCTGAACCAATATCGCCAGCATCTACTTTGTCGTTATTAAAATCTTCACGATTCAATACTCTGTTTTCATATCCTACCAAACGGTAAGATTTAACTTTATTTGGATTAAATTCTATCTGAATTTTAACATCTTTTGCTATGGTAAAAAGAGTTCCCCACAACTCATGAGTAAACATTTTTTTCGCTTCAAGGATGTTATCAATATAAGCATAATTGCCATTTCCAGCATTTGAGAGGCTTTCCATCTTTGAATCTTTGTAATTACCCATTCCAAAACCAAGTATAGTTAGGAAAACTCCATCATCCCTCTTACTTTCAATTAATTGTACCATTTCGGCATCACTGCTTTGTCCGACATTAAAATCACCATCAGTCGCCAGTATTACTCTATTATTACCATTTGGTAAGTAATTTTGTTTTGCTACATTATAAGCTAAATTTATTCCGGCACCGCCTGCAGTTGAACCACCAGCTTGTAAATTATTGATGGCAGCAAGTATCTTTTCTTTTTGATTACCCGGGGTAGATTCCAGAACCAGACCGGCTGCTCCTGCATAAACAACAATTGCTACTTTGTCTACAGGGCGTAATTGCTCTATCAATATTTTCATTGATTGCTGCAGTAAAGGCAATTTATTTGGACTGCTCATAGAGCCACTGACATCTATCAGAAAAACGAAATTTCCTGCAGGTATTTTTTCAGATTCCATGGTTTTGCCTTGTAAACCTATCATGATTAACTGATGTTCCTTATTCCATGGACATTCATGTATTTCCATATTGACCGAAAATGGATCTTTTCCTTCCGGTTGAGGATATTGATAATCAAAATAATTAATCATTTCTTCAACCCTTACTGCATCTTTAGGAGGAAAAGCATTCTGATTAATATAACGCCTGACATTGGCATAAGATGCTCTGTCAACATCAATCGAAAATGTTGAAACAGGCTCGTCTGTTACATTTTTGTACTGATTATCCTTTATTACATCATACGATTCAGTATTGAAATCTTCATCCAGATTATCCATTCCAATTTGGCAAGTGTAATTTCCCCTTGTATAAACTTCATTTTTATCGGCTAATTCCATGCTCACCTTATTTTCAATTACTGCCGGTGAAATTACGTTTACTGAATCTGAAACAACAGATTTTGTCAGGAAAAAATCCTTTTTAACTATTTGATTATCTTCAACTTTTACCAAATTATTATTTGAATAATTAAAACCTGGAGCACTGATTTCAATATTATAATTCCCGGCACTTATTCCATAAAATTTGTATTTACCATCTGAACCTGTATTGCAAAACTGAATCATTGCCTTGCCACTATATAATTTTATTTTAGCTGCACTCACCGGTTTTTTTGATTGCATATCATAAATAAAACCTTCTATTGAAGAGTTATTATTTAAATTTAGTGTAAAGCCATAAAACAGTAACACAATTACCAGACTTTTAGAGATAAATTTTGTAAAATTTCGGGTTAATGCTTTCATCTTTTTAATTTTTAAGGGTTAAAAAACTGCTATCAGATGCTGATAAATTTAAATTCCATATTTTTTTAGAAATGAAAACACTTAAATGAGTTTTAGCAGTAAATTTGTAAATCAAAAAAAGTTAAACTTATGAAAATTAAATTATTAATTGGGTTCACTATCATACTGTTAACCGGAGGATGCGATTTAATAAAATACGTTGATCTTTCAAAAGTTATCAGTGCGAACACACCTCTCACCAACGATGAAATAGTCAGGGGTTTGAAAGACGCATTAAGCATTGGAACCAACAATGCAGTTAGTGTTTTAAGTAAAACAAATGGGTTTTACGGAGACCCTTTAGTTAAAATATTATTTCCACCAGAGGTTCAATATGTAGCAGATAAACTTTATTCAATAGGAGCTGGAAAATTAATTGACGACTTTATACTTAAAATGAATCAGGGAGCCGAAAATGCGGTCGTTAAAGCAGGCCCTGTGTTTGTAAACGCTGTAAAAACAATGAGTTTTACTGATGCCATGGGCATTTTAAAAGGTGCTGATGATGCAGCTACTTCTTATTTTAAAACCAATACAAGATCTCAATTGTTTGCCTTATTTAAACCTGAAGTCCAAAAAGTGTTGGACCAAATGCAGGTTACTAAATACTGGACTGATGTAACATCTGCTTACAACAAAATTCCATTAACTAAAAAAGTGGAAACCGATTTAGCAAAATATGTTACTGAAAAAACAATGGATGGTTTATTTAAAAAATTAGCTATTGAAGAAAAGAAAATACGCACCGATCCGGTAGCACGTACAACTGAAATTTTGAAACGTGTTTTTGGGTCTCTTAATCAATAAAAGTATAAGCTGATATGATTAAAAAGAGCTTAATCATTTTTTTTGTATTTATTATTCATTTTCCAGCCATTTCAGAACAAACAGACAGTCTGGAAAATGAACTGAAAAGAAAATCTCATTCTCAAAAAGACCTGATTGATATCTACCTGCAACTACACTTAATTTATCAAAACGATGATATTAAAAAGTCGTTTGAATACATTGATAAGGCAAATGAAATTGCCATTAAAACACGAAACCCTTTACTTTTAGGTTTGGTACAATACAATTACGGATTAGCCTATTTAATAAAATCGGAAAGTCCTAAAGCATTAAGTCATTTTATTTCTGCTTTGAAATACTTGAGAAACTCAGAGCAAAAAAAACTTACCATTTATTGCTATTTAAACATTGGTGAAATCATGCGCTCACAGAGTGACCATGCTGACGGGCTTAAATATCTGTTTGAAGGATTAAAATATGCCGTTAAATTTGGCTATAAAGAGGAAGTTAAACACATTTATGACAGAATAAGTGCAATTTATTTTGAAACAAGAGATTATTCAATGACATTGTCCTATATAGATTCAGCCATTAATTATGCTTCTGAATTAAATGATGATATATTTTTGGCAAGTATCTATGAGATAAAAGGGGCCGTTTTCAGAGAAACTTCAAAGTATGACTCGTCATTATACTATTTAAACAAGGCCAAAGAATTTGCAATCAGAATTAATTCTATTTCACAACTTGCAGGTATCAATAATAATATAAGTGGCCTGTATTATAAGAAGAACAATTACTTGCTATCCATTGAATATGCTTTAAAAAGCTTAAATTATTCATTGCCCGACAGTATATATGCATATATGGAGGTTTCTTATCTCATGCTGAGTTGGTCTTATGAAAAACTTAAAAACACCGATTCAGCTTTTCATTATTTTAAGTTATATAATGACGTAAGATGGAAAATTTTTACACAAAACAAAACATCTGAAATAGCTTCTCTCAGTGCAAAATATGATTTGGAAAACGCAGAGCAAAAAAATGAAAGATTGATACTCACCAATTCTTTACAAAAGAGTAAAATTCAGCGACAAAGGGTTCTAATTATCCTTATTGTATTGTTACTCATTTTTGCATTAAGTATTCCATATCTACTCAATAAAAAAAGACATCATTTAAAGAAAGTTAATTTGCTGTTGCATCAGTAATATCTTGAAATTCAAAGGAAATCGAAAGAACTGGAAGACCTGATTAAAACAAAAGATAAGATATTTTCAATTGTCGCTCATGATATAAAAAATCCACTTCAGGCAATAATCGGATTTACAGAAATTATTCAGCGTGAGGTTAAACTGCAGAAATTTGATGAATTAAATGACCACACTGAAATAATAAGGTCAGGTGCCGAAAACCTTAACTTTTTATTGGATAATTTACTCAAATGGTCGCAACTGCAGACAGGAGCTATAAAGCTATTTAAAGAAGAAATACAACTGACTCAATTAATAAATTCAGTCATAAGTTTGTTTGATGCTGCTTCAGGTCAAAAAAATATCAGGATAATAACTGAAATCCGAGAAAATCCAATCATTTTCGCTGATATGGTTTCCATGTCTTCAATTCTTCGAAATTTAATATCCAATGCAATTAAGTTTTCAAAAATTGGTGAAAAAATAATTATTAAAGTAGAAGAGGATGATAAATCAATCAGACTCTGCGTTTCCGATTATGGGGTAGGCATTCCAAGAGAGATTATTAATCAGTTATTTACACTTGAAAGACCCAGCATATCTGGCACCCTAAACGAAAAAGGTAGTGGATTAGGTTTGATTTTAACAAAGGAATTAACCGAAAAAAACGATGGTACAATTGAAGTTGAGAGTACTATAAATGTCGGAACAACTTTTATTCTTAGTTTTCCAAAAGTTATTGCAAAATAATCTTAACTGAATATTGATTTATTCTCAAAATATAAATTCCAATACCACTTTGAGGTAATTCTATGTAACTATTTGAAGAGATTTTTTCTTCTTTAAGTTTATGCCCAAAAATATCATATATAGCACAAATATTTTCAGCACATTCTATATTTTTAAAAAACACTTTATTGCCACTGATATAATAATCAAGCTGATCTGCAGAATTGGGTGCAATTGAAGTAGTATAATCAAAAAACAAACTGTCAATGCGCATAATTGTTCCCTTTGGTGGCTGTAAACTCTTTGATGATATTACAACAATATTCATTGAATCTGGCTGGTCAAAACTTTTATAATCCAGCCAAATGTCAAACATTTTCCAACCACCAGTATTTTTTACATTCAGGTATCCGGCTGCCACTGTATCCGATTTCCCTGCGATTGAATCGTATTTAAACAATGCTACTGCTAACATACCTTCGTCTCCTGCAACAGCTTCAGTATAGTTGACATATCCTTTCATTTTTTTGGGTGTATTGGTAAAAGGAATTCCGCCAAAAATAGTAGTTTTCATGGTTGTCAAATCAACAGTAAAAGCACCGAGTGTCATAAAACCTGGTACACGATACAAACCACCCATAATTTCTATATTCTCCAGTTTAGCTGAATAAATACCTGATTGAACATCAGCAATCTCCTTGTTTACGGTAGTTACCATGAGAGTTGATAAATACATATTAGGTGTTGACCAATACTGTGGGTCTTCATATGTTGTTGCTTTTATCCATGTTTCAAAATTTCCATTAGGAATTTCCTGTGAATTAACTGATAAAACCAGCAATAAAAAAAATACGGATAAGATAAATTTACTCATTTTATTAATTATTATAATTGTTTATACAATTTTGATTTTGCCTGATGACGATGTATCAGATACATACTTATATCGAATGCAATTAAAAAAGCAGCCTGTAGCATTAACGATGTGCCATAACCGGATAAACGGGCAGTCGAAGGCGAATTATCAGCTTTTTCACTTAAATACCGGCCTAAAAAATAATAACCTACATCAAGTCCGGCATTGAATAAGTATATTTTTTCATAGTTATGCTGCTTTATAAACAAGTTGCTGAATGAGGTGTTTTTGTCATAGTTTCCTGCATAACTTAACAAACCGTAAGTTGCAAGACCTAAATTAACAATATTCCAGTAAACATTGGCTTCATGAAAATATTTCAGTGCATCTAATGTAGTTTTTCGTTTAAAATAAATACCACTGATAATGTTTGCAGCAGCCCAACCTCCAAGTGCAAACATGCCATTTTTATTGATATTCAGCATTCTGCGATAATATCCCAAAGTATCAAAACCTGAATAATTCTCTGAGTTATAAAACTGATCAGCAAAAGTGTTGGCGATGAAATTATTTTGTATAAAACTGTGAGATGATTTCTCAGAATTATGCCATGATTGACTTTTTATTTCATTGCTAAAAAAGAATACTATTGAAAAAATAAAAATTGGACTAATTTTGCTCATCCAACAAAAATAAGTTTAAATTTTAATTTCAGCTATTTTTAAATTCATTTAAGTAAAACAATTTAAATTTCAATCATGAGAAAAGGAATTATTACAGCATTTTTGATTATTCAAACGGTATTAGGTTTTGCGCAAACAAAAGATAGTGTAAAATACTGGACTACAGGCGGTGTAGGTTCATTGATGTTTTCGCAGTTATCGCTCACCAACTGGGCAGCAGGAGGTGAAAACTCACTGGCTTTCAATAGTTTTTTTAATCTTAAAGCCAATTATAAAAAAGATAAACGAACATGGGACAACACACTTGATATAGCATATGGTATTGTCAAACAAAATGGAATTGAACCAAGAAAAGCTGACGACAGAATTGAATTGAATTCAAAATTTGGTCAATATGCATTTAAACACTGGTATTACTCAGGATTAATGCAGCTGAAATCTCAAATGGCACACGGTTATAAATATCCTAATGATTCAGTCAGAATCTCAACTTTTATGTCACCTGCTTATATGTCAATTGCATTGGGTATGGACTTTAAACCCCATAAAGACTTTACTCTTTTTATTTCACCCTTAACTGGTAAATCAACTTTTGTTTTAGATACCTTTTTAGCTAACAGAGGTGCTTTTGGTGTTGTTCCGGGCAACAAATTCAGAGGTGAGTTCGGAGGTTTTTTAAAAATGATGTATAAAACGGAAATTATGAAAAACCTGAGTTTTCAAACAAAACTGGATTTATTCAGCAATTACATCAAAAATCCGGAAGCAATTGACGTTAACTGGGAGACCATGTTTGCCCTTAAACTGGGTAAATATATTACTGCCAATCTGAATACTTTGCTCATTTACGATAAGGATATTTTAATCAAAGATGAATTAGGAGTAGAGAAAGACCGGGTACAATTGAAACAATTGTTTGGATTAGGTTTTTCCTACAAGTTTTAGCATTTTTTTTAAAATTATTTTTAATTTGTCTAATTACTTCTCAAGGATTAGATTTGCAATTCACATTAATTCAATCACTTGTATTTTAAACTAACATATAAGCTTTTATTAATCTGTCTTTTTACAGGTTTAAGTTGGCACAGTAAAGCAGCCAACCCTGATTCACCTTATTTTAAAATTGTCTGCGATACGATTCCTTTTAAATCGAATTCTGATATGCTTTTTTGCCTGTGGGACTCTCTTAATCTGAATCCCTACAAGTTAAATATGACACAAAAAAAAGATACCACCTGGATTAATTTCGCTGATGCAAGCGACAAGTTTTATCTTCCTGTATTAGGTAAGGTAAATTCCCCATTTGGCTGGCGGGGAGGTCGAATTCATTCTGGTGTTGATTTGCAGCTAAGCTATGGCGATAGTGTTTGTTCTGTTAATAATGGAATGGTTCGTTTTGCACGCTATTACAAAGGCTATGGATATTTAATTATTGTTGTTCATGATAATGGGCTCGAAACGATGTATGCCCATTTATCGAAAATGCTTGTATGCAATGGAGATTACGTAAAAGGTGGTCAAATAATAGGATTAGGTGGAGCAACCGGACGGGCAACAGGTACTCATTTACACTTTGAAACACGTTTTATGGGTCAAGCATTTGATCCTGCTTTTTTTATTGATTTTGAAAGTAAAAATTTAAAACAAAATAATTATCCAGTTTGTGCTGCAACTTTCGGATATATCAAGGAAGTAGAGCAGGTTATGTATCATATTGTTAAAAAAGGTGATACTCTTTATGCTATCAGTAAAAGATATGGAGTTTCTATTGAAACCCTTTGTAGATTAAATAAAATTAGCAGAAATACTATTTTGCAGATTGGCAGGAAAATCAGGTATAGCTGATGTTTATTTCCTGACAAAATTTATACTCCCGAATACAGCAGAGGCCTTTATTTCAATTTCTATCACATTGCTGTCAATATTGTTTTCAAACTCAAACATTTCGATTGGTCTCGGACCTTCAACACTGCCCAATACTACATCGCTCCGTAAATTAACTTTTGTTTTATCGTTAATTAATACATTAGCTTCACCAAAAACAGCATTAACTTCATAGCGACCAGAAACACTTTCCTTTAATTCTGTCATATCAAGCGTTAATGATCCAAATACTGTATTGTATTCCCTGATATCTTCAATAAAATTCATTTCTTTTGAACCAAAAACTACATCTCCACCCTTTGAAGGACCATTTAATGGGAGGGTTTTAAAAAACAAAAGCTTTATTCCCAGCATGACAAGAAAAACTCCGATAAATACTTTTATCACCGGAAATTCAAGATTAAAAAGTTGTTTAATCAGCAAAATTAAGCCGAAAATGATGATCATTATTCCCCAAAAGATTCCTTGATTCATGTTTTTATGCATTTTAAATTGGTTATTAATAAATGGTAAAATTAAAACTTTTAATCAAATCAATTACTTTTATGAAAGTATATTTTTATGGGCAAATACCATGAAAGTCTGAAATTTATCCATGCGTCTCTTTCTTTAAAAAGGTGTGTTTCTGTTTTAGCAGGATTAACATTATCGGTAAAATAATAATATAGCTCATGTCCGATAGACTTTTTAAAAGGAAAATGTAAATTGACAGATGTTTTAAGCCTTCCGATTTTTTTAAAATCATTTATTAAACCAACACCACCTTCATAAGCCCAATCAAAATAAAAAGGAACATGAAGTGAATAAAAATATCCGAATGTAAAAGTTATAATTGAGATCTGATGCGTTTTATACTGACCATATTGAAATGAATCTCCTGAATAAAATGAAGTTGAAACCCCTGATGTAATTTCAAGTGAAATATCTTCTAAAGATTTAAATTTGAATTCTCTCGAATAAATCAGTGGAATACTATTGATTACTAAACGGTTACCCGCGAATATTGCTGGAAAATCAGTGATATAAAGACTCTGATTCTGAAAAGGGTAGAGGCTAATGTCCTGATACCTGTAATAAAAATTATAAGCTGTTGAAATACTGTTTTTCTCATTAAAATGATAGTTTACATTCACACCAACATTAAACGGATAAAAGTATCTGTTGGCTGTATAGCATTGGTGAATAACATAAGTTGTATTAAATGATGAGGCAGTAAATAATCCTGAATTAATATTAAAATCAAGATACGACTGTGCATTTATCACATAACTTATAAAACAAAAACTGATTAAAGCTAACTTTTTCATAACAGATTATTAGGTTTTCAGAGGCTTATTCTGCCATAAATAAAACAAAATTACCGATATTGAAATCGGTACTAATTGGAGATAAATGTATGGAACCTGTATAAAACTATAAAAAAAGACCAGGTATATTTTTAGAGAAGCAAATAAAAATAAGTAGTTTGACTGCCAATGTTTCTTTTTTATCCAGATTATAATAAGGATTAAACAACATAATGCACTTAACCACAAATGATGGGTCTTGCACGCATGAAGTTTTTGCTCAATATTTCCCGGATAAAAATCGTAGTAAAAAGATGCAAAACCAATTCCTCTGAACAAATGAACAGGTTTATCTCCAGATTGCTGAAAATCTTTGAGCTGCCATTCGCCCAATGCTGATTCACTGTAATATTTAAAACCTTCAACAACACTTTCTGGGTTTGGAATAACAAAAGGGATAACATAAATTAAAGCTATCAGTAATATGCTGAAAATAAATACTTTTAGATTGTGCTTTAAGCTGTATTTCTTTAAAAAAAATAAAACCAATAAAGGAAGCCACAACACTAATGAATAACGTGATAACAATGGTAAAATAATTCCTGTAGCTTGTAAAAAACTATTTCCGGTTAGCAACAAAAGGCAAAATAAAATGTACCACGAAGCAGGCAATAATTCAATTGTCGTAGCAAACATGGCAGGAAACTTAAGCAAAAACAATAAAATCAAGACAGGAGGTAAAAGTGTACTGAATATAGTTTCTGAAAATACCCGATTTTTCCCGACCAATTTTTTCTGAATCAGCAAAACAGCTAAAACAAACAATGCAAATGGGATTATCCGATGATCAAACTCGAATAAAGCAGAAATGACAAAAGGAAGCCACTGTAAAGGCAGATAAGTAGGGGATATGTGATAACCATATTCGGTAATCAGCTTATAAGGATACTCTCCCGAAATTAAACGATTACTCAGTATATCAACAGTTGGAATTATATCTGAAAGAGCCGGATCAACAGGATTTTTTAGTATTATTTTTATAAGCAAATAAGTACACCACAACCACAATGAAGTATTTAAACCAAAGACAATCAGCTTATTACTTTTCAGATTTAACCAGTTTGTATTATTTTTTTTATGAAATACAAGAGGAAATAATGCAGTTGAAACAGATACAATGAAAAATACAATCGGGCTAATATATACACCTGCTTTTCCTCGTAAAAAAGTAAGTAAAAGGCTCTCGGATAAAATTATCAACAAAAATATTATTAGCCTGTTATTCATTTTATTTTCGCGCAATAAATTCATATAGGATAAAAGCCTGTCAATTCATTTATTCATGCAAAAGTAGAGGTTTGGCGATAAATAATATCAGATGAAATACCATTATAACTTAAAACAGTTTTCAAAAAAAATAAAACAAAAGCCATTTCTCTTGTTCGGCTCAACATTTATTCTGCTGGCTGTTATTGTATTATATATAAGTGGCCCATATCTTTCTTCCATTCAGCAACGTAAACTAACGACAGGATTTTCGTTTGAAATGGCCAAAGAATTCGCTTTCTTTTAATATCATACTGGCTATTTTCCTCTGTCAACGCTTGAAAAAATCAAAAAAAATCAACATACAAAAGAACATGCTGATTCCTTAATTAAAAACAAGGGAGAATCCTTGATTATGGAATACCGTCACTGGTCAAGAATGGGAGAGAATGCCCGTATTTTTGCATTTCTACCCGATGCACTGATTAGCGGGACGGCAAAACCAACTCTGAAACTTTTCAACACCATTGTATTTTTAGCAGCTCTTTTACTCTTATTTTTAACTTTCTACAAGCATAATCAGGCATTACTGGGTATTGTGGTTTGCCTGTTGGTGCTAGCTACTCCTTTTTATCAATATGCCATTTTCAGGCAAAAAAACATCTTTGCATTATTGGCTTCAGTATATTTATTAATTTCTGCGATTAATGTCAAGTTTATTTTTTCTGAAAATTCAAGTAAATGGAATTTTATTTTTCCACTTATCAGCGGAATTCTGATTGGATTTTTCACTGAAATCAGAGGTGAAATTATTGTTGTTTTTGTTACTGCTTTAATTTACTATATGTTTGCAGGAGGGCAAAAAATTGTAGTCAGGTTTTTACTGATTATTCTCCTGGTTTTATCATTTTTGTCAACCCGAAACAGCATCAGAAAGTATTTTGATAATAAGTATGATGAAACAATGCAATTAGTGATTGAAAAAAATGGTCATCCATATAATGGCAAAAGAGCCTCTGCACATAGTTTCTGGCATCCTGTTTTTTGTGGGTTAGGCGATTTCGATACAAAATATGGATACAAATGGAATGATACAGTTGCTTACCAGTATGCTATCCCATTTTTAATACAAAACTACAACATAAACCTGCCATATTCAGGAAAATATCACTTCGATGCTTATTACGACTCCGATAGCTTGTATTACATTAAATTTGAAGAATTTCCAGTTTATGAAAGTATTATTAAAGTAAAAGTTTTAAACGATATTAAAAGTGATCCAATATGGTTTTTAAGTATCATTTCAAAAAGAATTGTCAGAATCTTTAGTAATACATTGCCAATTCCCTTGGTTGGCTGGCTATTCATACCTTTATTACTTTTTCTTATAATAAAATCGAGGTGGCGCTTATTACTATTTTTAGTAGCTTCATTACCTTTATCTTTAACACCCTTATTATTTTTCTCTGGTGGCAACAGTACTTATAACTCAATTTTTCCGATAATTGCACTCTCTATCATTGCCAGTTTATTTTATGAAAAGATAAAAAATTCAAATGAATCAACAAAAAGTCAGTCATAATACTCCTGAACTAAGCATTTTGGTTCCTGTTTTTAATGAAGAAGGAAATATCGAAAAACTTTTTTTTGAAGTTCGTAAGATAATTGTTGATGAACTTAACACTTCATTTGAAATGATTTTTATTGACGATGGCAGTATTGACAAGTCATGGGCAAGTATTAATTGTTTGGCAGATGATAATCAGGAAGTAAGAGGGTTGAGGTTTTCACGAAATTTTGGTCATCAATATGCAATTAAAGCAGGAATGGATGTAGCCCTTGGTAAAGCTGTAATTTCAATGGATGCGGATCTACAGCATCCCCCTTACCTTATTAAACAACTATTTGATGAATGGAAAAGAGGATATGATTTAGTTTTTGCCAAAAGAACAAATACAAAAGGAATTAATTTTTTAAAAAAATACAGTGCATCACTCTTTTATGCATTTATATCAAGGATTTCGGATGTTAAACTTGAAGACGGGGTTTCCGATTTCAGATTAATAGACCGAAAAGTAGTTGATGAATTAAACAAAATGAATGAGTATTTCCTTTTTTATCGCGGACTAACACAATGGACCGGATTTAAAACAAAGTATATTAATTATGTGGCAGAAATACGTTTTAGCGGTAAAACCAAATACAGCATCAAAAAAATGATTAATCTGGCAATAAACGGAATAATGTCGTTTTCAGTAAAACCATTGAGAATCGCTACAATATCAGGTATTCTTGTTTCTTTATTTTCATTTATTTACATTGTTTATGCATTGTTAGCAAAATTTATTTTACATATTGCACTTCCCGGTTGGACATCCATTCTGATATCTGTGCTCTTTTTAGGTGGAATTCAGCTATTTACCATCGGAATTTTAGGCGAATACATTGGCAAAATTTTCATTGAAATCAAGCAACGTCCAAAATATATCATTCGTGAAAAAAGAGAATCTATTTTACCAAAAGATTAGAGCTTTTGCAGGCAAGTTTAACCCATTCTATGTTCTTATAGTCTTTTTATTGCCTTTGTTTTTTATTAATATACATGAGTTTACCGACTGGGGAGATGATTTTGCACTTTATCTGCATCAGGCAAAAAACATTGCTGAAGGTATTTCCCCCCAAAAAACCGGACTAATTTATAATCCCGATAATCCGATTATGATCAGCAATGTTTCCGTTTGTTTTTCATTGCTTTTAGTACCAGTTTATCTGATTTTCGGGTTAAATTTTAAAGCTTTCTCTCTTTTAATTACTTTTTTTCTTTTTCTGGCAGCAATTGTTATTTTTTATTTCCTGAAGCACTATATTCCCGTTTGGTTAGCTGTAATGATGGTATTATTACTGGTTTATCATCGTTGGACACTCGATTTTAAGCAGTATATTTTAAGCGATATTCCCTTTGTTGTTTTGTTTTTTGCTATACTTTATTCTTATGTCAGAATTTCAAAGAAAAGTATTTTGACTGCCTGTATTTATGGATTACTTGTAGCATTTATGTTAAATGTACGCTCAGTAGGCATCGTATTCATTTTAGGGCTCTTGTGTGAAACAGCTTTTTTGTTCATAAAACATTTCAAATCGAAATTAAATGCGAAAGAAGCCTTCTCTCAGCTTGTTTTTACTGTAGTGCTGATAGTAGTTGCGTTAGGCACTTCTTTTATAATTAAAAAGATTGCATTTCCCGAACCTCAGGAGGGTGGTTATATCAGTTATTTTAAGCAACACAACCTATATGAAATTTTCTTAACAAACATTAATCAATACTTCAACTGGTTCAGGTGGTTTTTTACATTTAAAAAAATAGCATTGGTAGTTCAATACTCGATTTTTTATATTTTTTTAGTGTTTGTAATGACAGGAATGATAAAAAAATTGAAACAGAACTTTAATATAATTGATTATTGTTTTTTTATTTTTCTCGCGATAATACTAATTTATCCTGCAAATCCCGGATTCAGATATCTGTTTCCCTTAATGCCTTTTTTCTTTCTTTATTTTTATTTTGGTTCAGTTTACTTTAGTAAATTAATAAACTCGCAATGGGTAAAAATAAGCTATTTCTTACCAGTAATTATGCTCTTACTTAGTTATCCGGGTCTTTTATGGCATATTGAAACAAAAGATTATCCGGTCGGTACTGAACAAAAAAGTGTTAGGGAAGTTTTTAATTTCATTAGTTCCAATACTCCTGACAATTCAGTAATTGTTTTTAGAAAACCAAGGGCGTTGTCGTTGTACACCGGAAGATATGGATTAGCTAATAATGGAAAGGAAAAGAATACTGAACGGCTTGACTACCTTTATAAAAAATTTAAAGTTAGCTATTTACTTCAAAATAACGTAGAATTAGCCGATACTGCATTAATTCTTTATCTTGATAAATATCCTGATAAATGCGAACCGGTTTTCAGCAACGATAAATTTAGTTTATATCAACTAAAACAATAATCAGGTTCAATGATTTATGCTCCTAGATATTTCAAAGCTTCATAAATCAGGAATGCCGGCCAAACCAAAGCTTTCAAAAAGCCTATCACACCCATCCAAAATCCAGCAGCAGTTGAAATATAGTAAATAGCTGCTCCTATAAGTCCTAATCCATACAAGCCATTGGCAGGGGCATTACTTTTAATTCCTTTTTCCATTTTTTTTTTATTTATAGTTTCCATTATTAGCAATAACTCCGGAGGCAAGACAAAACTTTTCGTCTTTATCATAAACAACTCCAAACTGACCGGCTGCAATACCCGAAATAGCAACATTTGATTTTATTACAGCATGATTTCCTTCAATTTCTAATGTTCCTGATGTGAATTCAGGGGTATGCCTGATTTTGAATTTTATGGCAGACAAATTCACAAATTCAGGAATATTACTGATAAATTTAAAATCATTAAGGAATATTACTTTTTCTTTAAGTAATTCATTTGTAATTCCTTTAGAAATATAGATTATATTTTCTTCTTTATTTTTACCTACCACATACCATGGTCCCTGACCTAATTTTAAACCATGACGTTGACCTATGGTATAGAACCAAAATCCCTGATGTTTTCCCCAGATTTTTCCAGTTTCAGCTTCAACAATATTACCTTCTTTCTTTCCTAAATATCTTTCTAAAAAATCGTTATAGTTAATTTTGCCAAGAAAACAAATACCCTGACTGTCAGGCCGGTTTGCACTAGGTAAATTTTGATTAATTGCAATTTGACGGACTTCTTTTTTAAGTAAATTTCCGATAGGGAACTGAATTCTTGATATTTGGTGTTGATTTAAGGCTGATAAAAAATATGTTTGATCTTTATGTTGGTCTTTCGCAGTTGTCAAATAACTATACTGATTGATTTTCTGTGTATTAGCATAGTGACCTGTAGCTAAAAAATCAAAGTCAGCACCAAATTTTTCATCAAATATTCCGAATTTAATAATTTTATTGCACAAAATATCAGGATTTGGGGTTAAGCCATTTTTTACAGTCTGAATGGTATAATTAACTACATTTTCCCAATAGTCTTTATGTAAATCAGCGATTTCAAACTTACAATTGTATTTTTTGGCTAATTGTGCTACAATTTGAAGATCGTCTCTGAAGGTGCAGTCATCAAATTGGCCCAGTTCGTCTTCCATACTGATTTTGATGTAAAAAATTACAGGATTAACACCTTGCTCTTTAAGCAGATGCAACATCACTGAACTATCAACACCACCAGATACAAGGGCTGCTGTGTTCATACGATCAGGGTTTTTGTAAGTCGGGTCTGATGGCTATTCGGTAAAAATCAACATTTTTGCCTTTTTCCTGCATAGTAATTTGTAAAATCTTATTGTTAACCGAATAATCTAGGTATTTTGCCCCTTTACTAAAGTCAATATATAGTTTTTTCTTAGCATTATCAATTTTCCAACTACGGTTACTGTCAAGCAAACTATGTTCTTTGCCAAAATTAAAAGTTCCATCACCTTTAAACTCCAACCACATCTTTTTATTGGTTCTTTGCCAAATACCAATAATCAAAAGAGAATCAGGCTTTGTGGCTTCTATGATGTTTTGAGGGTTTTCTGATTCTGAAACAACATTATTCTTTTTATTTGTTTCATTATTTTTTTTACAAGAAAAAAAAACTGAAAATAATATCATTAAAAATACTAAACTAAAACTTTTCATAAGTGTTTATTCTTAAAAAAAACGTGAAATTAATTTTACTAAATCAGTTCTCGAAATAGGTTTTGATATGTAATCGTTGCATCCTGCACTTAAACTTTTGTTTTTTTCACCCGGCATGGCAAATGCTGTTTGAGCAATAATTGGAATATCAGGATTAAACTCACGAATAACCTGCGTGGCATCATATCCATTCATCACTGGTAAATGAATATCCATAAGTACAAGGTCAATATCTTTATTAGTACGTAAAATATCTATTGCCTGAATACCATTATGAGCTCTGATAAGCTTAACTTTGGTAATTTCAAGTGTATATTTCAAGTAGCGAAAATTAGATTCTTCGTCTTCAACAATTAATATTCTTTTATTGTTCCAGTTTAAAGCACTGTTTGCTTTATTATCCTGAAATTCAAACGGTTCAGCTTCACTTTTTATTAATGGTAAACTGAAATAAAAAATACTGCCAACGCCAATTTCTGATTCAAACCAAATTTTACCACCAAGAATTTCAGTTAAACTTTTGCAAATGGCCAAACCAACACCTGTTCCGCGTCTGCTTCTGAAATCCTTGGTTTCAACCTGGTCAAACTTTTCAAATATTTTGTCTTTATCTGCTTCAGAAATACCAATTCCTGTATCTTTAATAAAAAATTGTATCGTTTCGTTCTGAATTATTTTATAACCAAATTCAACCAATCCACTAGAAGTAAATTTTATGGCATTGCTAATTAAATTTGATAAAATTTGTTTTAAACGATAGGGGTCAGTTTCAATAACCAGATTTTGAGTTCCGGATGGTGTGGTAAGCTTCAGGTCAATACTTTTTTCTGGAACCCTTATTATGTTATCGTTATAAGAAAGCAACAATTCATGTAGAATTTTATTAATCTGACAATCAGATATGCTGATTTCCAATTGCTGAGCTTCGATTTTCGCTATATCTATGATATCATCTATTAACTGAAGCAGTAATTTACCGTTCGATTTAACAATTTCAAGATACTCTTTTTGCATTTCAGCATCAATTTCGTAATCGGTCAATAATTCAGAAAAACCTATAATTGCATTCATAGGAGTTCTTATTTCATGCGATAAATTGGCTAAAAAAGCTGATTTTAATTTTTCCGATTCATTGGCTCTTTGTTCTGAATCAATCAGTTTCAAACCCAATCGTTGAATCTCAGCTTCAAGCTCATTAATTCGCTTCTCAAAATCGGATATGTGATTGTTAACAGTCATTTTTTTTACTCAAACGAAGCTTAATTAAAGTGTCAAAAATCGTAATTTTTCCTAATAAAAAAAACCTATTTTTGTGTTTTCATAAAAAAACTTTTTAGAAAAATTTGTTGATGATTTACTATAATTTAGTTGATGAGAAAACGATAATACTTGTTTCTGAAATTATTAATAAGTATTATCAAAAAGACTCCTTAAGTTATAAATATTATGTCGGCCATGTTAATGCTGTTACACAAAAGGCATTTGAAATAGCAATTCAAAAACCTGACATTGCTATTGACTTCAAATTACTATATATGATGAGTATGCTTCATGATATTGGAATTTGTAAAACCCATGCACCCGACATAGGTTGCAATGGTGATCTGCCATATTTATCTCATGCAAACGAAGGGAAAAAAATCCTTGAAAATGAAGGATTTGCTTCAATAGCTTCAATTTGCGAGAAACATGTTGGAGTGGGAATTTCCCGGCAAGAAATAATTGAAAAAAATCTTCCCTTAGAAGCCAAAGATATGTTTCCTGAAACTATTGAAGAGAAAATAGTTTGCGTAGCAGATAAGTTCTTTTCAAAAAAACAAGGCAAATTACAAGAAGAAAAACCTTTGGAAAAAGTCAGAAAAAAAATGCTTAATCTGGGCACAGACAAACTTGAAAGATTTGATGCCCTTGCAAGAGAATTACTTTGAAACATTAACCATCTATCCTTGACTCATGAAAGTTTGTTTATTATCGTTTATCTTATTATTTCACCTTACTTTTGAGCTAAAAGCACAAAATGCTGATTCGAATGCAAATTGTTCGAAGCTTCATTTTCAATTATGTTTAATAGACCTTCCATACTATCTGGATGCAGTTGAAGCGTATAATGAAAAACTGGCTATTTATCCTGCTCTTTCTTTTGCTACCTGTCCCTCAATGAATCAATCTTTAGTTTTAACAACATCTCTTTACTCAGGAATTCATTATGGAATTACAAAACTATATAAAGCCGACTGTAATCGTCCTATGAGTTTTTTCAGCAGGATTTTTTATGGTCTGACCATTTTAAGCAGTGATATAATATTATTGACAACACCAGGTTTCAGTGGCTGGTTACACGAAGAATTTCACAGAGCTGTAATGACAAGATTTCATGTAAGCAGCTTAAATGAAATGAATTATTTTCCGCTGTTTGCCAACTCAGTAAGTGTGAGTCATGTAACAGATGAGAATCTAATTAGATTTAAGAAAGAAAGTTTTGCTGATTTTAACCGTATGCATGTTGCAGGAATAGAAGGTGAATACCTTTTAGTTGACCAGTTACAACGCAATAACTTTTTCTTTAACCACAATCTGCCACATGAGTCTGCTTGCTTGTTTTCTACATTTAATTCAATTAGTTATGTGAGGGCTTGTGCTCAACCTGATTTTGCCGACCCTGAAACTGACAGCTATAATGCAGTTGAAAACTTAATCGAAGACCGAGATTTTACAGGTCTTGATTTTCTCGGATGGGCTTATGATTTGTTTCGTCCCGATGAACCTTACGAAAACAGAGGCACTCATATTTCAGGAAATGGTATTGACCGTTACCGGAAAACTACGCATTTATTACCTGAAGAGTTGGATTATTTATGGGTGCAAGGAAACTTACAATGGTTAAATCTAATTTCTCCAATGCTTTTCGGTTACAGACGTATTGCTTTTCCCGCTTTAGGAATATACACCAATTTTGCCCTGCATCATTATCTGACATCCTTTGGTAACGATATTTCGCTAACACTTTTTGTTAAAAGAAAAGACCTGAATCTGATAGTTACTGCTCATAGTTATCAAAATTATTTGCGATCCTTTCCGGCTATTGAAGCAGCAGTTGTTCAGTATCCACTAAATAAATTTCTGATCAGTGCAAGATCTTTGATAGGTTTTCAACCTGAAAATCAAATTTTTAAAACAACAAATTCATCCTTTGCAGGTTTATTCGATTGCCGAATATTACTAAAAGGCAAGTACAATGTTAATCCTTATGCTGAGATGTGTATCAAAACCAATGGCTGGGTTGCAGGCAATGAATTCATAAGTAAAAACTTCAGTATCAGAGCCGGATTGGATATTAAATTTAAATATTGAAACTGAATTATCACCCTCAAATTCCATTATAATTGTGAATTTAAATGCTAAATGTTGATAATTATTACCTTATTTTTTGCGTATTGAGTGTTTTTTTAAGCTTATTAACATTTCCACAGTATCAGTTGTTTAAAGTGTAAAAGTTGTGCTGAAATTATCAGTGATTTTTTTGGTCAGCTAAATCGGGTGATTGTACTTTTGTATCATCAGGTAAGTGATAAAATAGTTCTTTTAAAGCCTGGAACAAGAAATAAGTTGTGAAAACTAACCGAAAACTTGTTCGGGTCCTGAGGATACCGAAAGGAAAACTCGGGGTCAGCGATTGAAGCTCGGGGCTTGGTTTACCAGCATTCATGGTGGTAAGTCTGAGTACCGGAACTGAGAATATCAGTTTAGCGGAGAAAGATGAAATATTTCGATATTTTTCTGAAAGGAAAAACTAAGGAATGTTTCAGCATCCTTGTGCGACATTCACTTGTATGAGTGTTTGGAGAGCAATTTCGAAGCGGTAATGGAAATTAAATCGTTCTGTTGTAAAAGGCAGAAAGTCAGAAATCCTTTGGTTTGTTTATACCACCGAAAGGGAAGTAAAACAAATATTACCTGCTGAAAAATGACTGTGCTGGCTTGATGCCGTAAAAGGTATCAAAAGCGGCAGTCGGGCCGACCAGTGATTCGAAAGAATCAGGCATTAGGAGGTACTAAATAACCGTAGCTTGACACTTGAAAATGACCATGGTTGTTTGCAAGTGAAAAGGGGAGTTGTCGAATAGATGGCTTCCCTTTTGTGTTTTTAGCCTTTTTCAGATTTCTTTACCCAATTGAAACTATTGTAACAAATGTTACTGCTTTAATTCCTTCCTTTTAAAATCAATTAAATTTAATTTGATCATCCGTTATTATACCAGTAATTAGTTGTCATAGCAATTGTAAGCCTATCAAAGAGTTTTTCTCCAAAATATCTTCTGTTAAGCTTGTAGCAAAATTCATCTAAATAAAGTTGTAGGTAC